>ENA-OQEN01000058-OQEN01000058.1-human-gut-metagenome-genome-assembly--contig:-NODE-58-length-40261-cov-6.143619_pt1 | contig 40261 bp, 48 predicted proteins | sample MGYA00242791_ERZ504627 | MGnify/ENA primary metagenome ERZ504627 (study PRJEB26092, sample SAMD00036316) | human gut metagenome | host: Homo sapiens | study: EMG produced TPA metagenomics assembly of... | reverse complement strand
GGCGCGTTTGTCCTGCTCGATAATGCGGACTGTCTTGCCCGCGGCAGGGAGCTTCGGTTATATTGCCTATCCTGTCGTTGCCGCAGTGGGCGAGATTGACCCCGCAGCAGTCTTTCAGATATCTGTAATATGCCATTGCAAGCTTATCTTGCAGTCACCGCGCAGAACTATTTTGTCGCCGCACGCTCGATTTCATAGAAGCTCTTGCCCTCGCGCCTGTCCTCGATTTCGAGTGCGAATCGGTCGGCAATCTCCGGCGTGTTTCTTTTAATCAGCTCTTGCATCAGTCTGTCCTCCAGCTATAAGAAAATAATTTATGTATTTCTAAGCGTATTTTCACGCTGAAAAGTCGATTTGTTGAATTGATTGTATAGTTGTTGTGATATAATCAAATGCGATCCAATTCCCGGAAGGTGAGAGAATGAAAAGTAAAATGACTTCAAAAGGCAGGGCGATGACCGCCGCCGTGTGTGCGCTTTCATGCGCCCTGATAATCCTCGGCACATTTATAAAAATACCTTTACCGATGATATCGATAACCTTGCAGCTCGAATTTGTTCTGCTCTCTGCGATGCTGCTCGGCGCGTGGCGCTCGGGGCTTAGCGTTGCGGCGTATATTATTCTCGGTCTCTGCGGAGTGCCCGTGTTCACCTACGGCGGGGGAATCGGCTGCGTGCTCAAGCCGTCCTTCGGATTCATAATCGGCTTTCTTGTCGCGGCCGTAGTCACGGGATTCATCGTCGAGCATCTAAAGGAGCGCACATTCTGGAAGCTCTTCTTCGCCGCGCTCGCGGGCACTGTGATAATATATATTATCGGTACTGTATATTTCTATTTTATCACCCGGCTCTATCTCAATACATATCCGGGCTTCATGAAGATGATGAGCGCCTGCGTGTTCACGACCTTCCCGAAAGATGCCGTGTTCTGCCTGCTGCTCGCGTTCATCGCAAAGCGGGTCTATCCCGCAATAAGAAAGTATATCACCTGCTGACTATTGAATAGCCCAGAGTGATCTCGGCAGTGTTGCCGAGGCTGTCCGTGTCCGTCTCAACTGCCTTGAGATAGACCAGCGCGCATTCCTGCCCGTTTCGCGACTGCCAGTCGGCGAGGCGTATAACGGTGCGGAATATCGAGAGCGGTCTGCCGTTTGAAGAGACGGCAGAATTGACTCGCTCAAATCTTGTTTGTGGCACAGCGTAAGTTTTGATAAAAGCCGCTTCCTCGCAGCTTCCGGGCTGCGGCGCGAAGCGGCTGTTTTTCATCGTCCAGAGGGCAAGACTGTGCCTGAGCTGACGCTCGTCCATCAGAGATAACATAGCTCTGACCCTCCATGCCGTATGGCTTTTTTATTTGCAGACTTTTGCGTATATCTCCTGCGTGACCTTTTTCATCTCGTCCATCTGCTTCTCCATGTCCTCAACGAGCTTGAACTGCGTGCGGGCGCGGACAAGATTGTGCTCTGGATAGTCAATGCGGAAATAAGTGTCGCCGTTGAGATAGTCTCCGAGGAAACGCATACCGCATTCGAGCGTCATGAGCTCGATGAGAAGGGGAGATATTCAATCTCCGCGTCGGTCAGACTCTTGCCGGCGGCGGAAAGATAGCCCTCAGTGTAGACTTTGTAGAGCTCAATGTCGAAGTTCACTTTGCTGAGGTCTTTCTCGTCCTCTGCGGCGGTGCTTGCGCCGAAGCGGATGCTGTCGCCGAAATCGTAGAGCGAAAGTCCGGGCATGACCGTGTCGAGGTCAATAACGCATATGCCTCGTCGGTCTTGTTGTCGAACATGACGTTGTTGAGCTTCGTGTCGTTGTGGGTGACCCTCAGCGGCAGCTCGCCGTTGTTGAGCATATCTACGAGAATGCCCGTGTCGCTCTCGCGCGAGAGAACAAAGTCGATCTCTTCCTGCACGCCCGCCGCGCGACCCTTGAGATCATCGCCGACTGCCTTCTTGAAGTCGGCAAAGCGGGAGCGGGTGTTGTGGAAGTTCGGTATGGTCTCGTGGAGCGTGCTGCTCGGATAGTCCGCGAGCAGGCACTGGAAAGTGCCGAAAGCCTTTGCGGCGTTAAAGAATGTTTTCGGGTCGTCAATGGACTGGCAGGCGTGCGCGCCGGTGATGAAATTGTAGCATCGCCAGCATTCGCCGTTCTCTGTTCTGAAATAGGCTTGCCGCCCTTGGTGAAGAACACCCTGAGGCATTCGCGCTCCGGGTCGCCGCCGCGCTCGATAACTATGTTGCGCAGGTATCCCGTGACTCCGACGATATTCTCCATCAGCTCATCTGGATTCTTGAAAACATTCGTATTTATCAGCTGAACAAGGTAGCTTGTGCTGCTGCCGTCAGCGTTTTTGAAATCGAGAACAAAAGTGTTGTTTATATGACCGTCGTTTGAAACGCGGTAGCCGATATATTCTCCCTCAAAACCGAATTCATCGATTATCTGCTGCAGCGGAAAGGGAGTATTCTGCGTTTGCATCTGTATCACCTTTTGATTATTTTGATAGTGCCGAACCTTTCGGGATTGTGAAAGCCGAGAGAAGCGCTGTCAACGGGGAAGAGCGCACCGTAGTGCGGGGTAGGGGAGTCGTCGGCGCATTTATAGAAGTTGCCGCGTATCTCACCCTCGCCGACCGAAAACTCGCAGCCGTAGAGCGCCGATATCAGGCTCTCCGGGATAAAGAGTTCAGCGTGCCAGCCCTTTTTGTCCGTGTAAACTCCTGCACTGACGCGCGGGGTCTCTGCGGTCAGTTCTTTTATGAACACGCGGCCGTTTCTCTCGCTTCCGAACTGCGACAGATAAGCGCCATTCGGATTCATCTCGAAGTTTATGTATTCTCTGCGCCCGCTGACGGGAGCAATGAACACTTCGAGGCAGCTGTCGGTATATACCGGATCGTCGCGCCTTGTGTATCTCGCGAGCACAGGCTTTCGGAGCTTTCAAGAAAAGCATAGTAGCCCTCGTTTTTTACCGCGCAGAACCGCACGGAGCTCTCCGGGCGCGAATATCCGTCTTTTTCCCAGTGGAAAGAGCTTATCTCAAACCGGGGGATAAGCTCTTTCTCCGGTAAACTGTCAAATATAAAAGTGTTGCAGCCGTTCATATCAGAGCTTCTCGACGATAGCCTTAGTGTCTCTGGCTATGAGCAGTTCCTCGTTGGTGGGCAGAACGAAGACGCGGACCTTTGAATCCGGGGTCGAAAGCTCGCCCTCCTTGCCCTTTCTGAGCTCGAGGTTCTTCTCGCAGTCGATCTTGACGCCGAGATATGTAAGATGCTTGCAGACATCTTCACGCAGGTCGCAGGTGTTCTCGCCGATGCCGCCGGTGAAGACTATTGCGTCAACGCCGTCCATCGCGGCAACATATGCGCCGATGAACTTGCGGATCTGATAGCGCTGGATGCTTCTTGCAAGAGCGGCTCTCTCGTTGCCTGCCTCTGCGGCGGCGAGAACGTCTCTGTCGTCGCTCGATACGCCGGAGATGCCGAGAACGCCGGACTTCTTGTTGAGTATTTCAGCTGTCTCTGCGGGAGTCCAGCCCTCTTTCTCCTGAAGATAGGTGATAGCCGAGGGATCAACTCCGCCGCAGCGCGAGCCCATGATGAAGCCGTCGAGGGGAGTAAGCCCATGCTCGTGTCGATAACCTTGCCGTCCTTGATAGCGGTTATGGAAGAGCCGTTGCGAGGTGGCAGGTGATGAGCTTGATATCCTTGAGGTCAACGCCCATAACTTCCGCGCAGCGAGCACTGACGAAGCGGTGCGATGTGCCGTGGAAGCCGTAGCGGCGGACCTTGTACTTCTCGTAGTACTCATAGGGCAGCGGGAAAAGGAATGCCTCGGGGGGCATGGTCGAATGGAAAGCGTTGTCGAAAACAACAACTTCCGGAACATCCTCGCCGAAGACCTCGCGGCAGGCGCGGATGCCTGAATGTGAGCGGCGTTGTGCAGGGGAGCGAGATCGCACAGGCTCTCGATGCCGGCGATAACATCCTCGTCAACAAGAACGCTCTCTTTGAACAGAGAACCGCCCTGGACTATGCGGTGGCCGACAGCGGAGATGTCGGAGAGATCGTCGATAACTTTGCAGTCGCCCGAAGTAAGAGCCTTCTTGACTTCGAGGAAAGCTGCAGTGTGGTTTTCAAGAGTCACCTCGTATTTGAACCATCTGCCGTCCGTGGTCGAGCCGCTGATTCTGCCGTCGATACCGATACGCTCGCAGATGCCCTTTGCTATAAGCTGCTCGCCGTCCATGTCGATGAGCTGATATTTAAGCGATGAGCTTCCGGCGTTGATAACAAGAATTTTCAAGAGTATTGCCTCCAAATAATAAAGATTTGCTTGAAACAAGCACGTTACTGATATATTATTATATATTATAAAATGATTTTTCAAGCAGTTTCTTGCAGAAATTCCCCTCTCTTATTGTCGAAAAACGGAAAAGGAGTGAATCCGATGAGCACCGCAGGCATCGTTGCCGAATATAATCCGTTCCATAACGGCCACGCATATCATATAGCCCGCACGCGCGAAAACGGCGCGTCAGCGGTTGTGTGCGTGATGAGCAGCTGGTTCGTCCAGCGCGGAGAGACCGCGCTCATGCACCCGAACGCCCGCGCACGTATGGCGCTTATGAACGGCGCCGATCTCGTCGTCTCGCTTCCTGTCCCGTGGGCGTGCGCCGCAGCGCAGACCTTTGCGAGAGGTGCCGTCGGGCTGCTCGACGCTATGGGGTGCGTCGATACGCTGAGTTTCGGCAGCGAATGTGCCGATATAGGACTCCTCCGAGCCGCATCCCGCGCGTCGATGATTACACCGTGCGCGAGAGTATGCGTGCAAACCTGCTCTCCGGCGTGAGCTTTGCTTCAGCGAGACAGCGCGCCGTGGAAGAGCTCGATCCCCGCGTCGCATCGGTGCTCTCGTCGCCGAACGATACACTCGCTGTTGAATATATACGCGCGATAGATACGCTCAAATCCGAGCTCGCTCCGTTCGCCGTCAGGCGCGAGGGAGCGGGTCACGACAGCGGCGAGGCGGTGAACTCCTTTGCGAGCGCTTCGCTCATACGCACCCGCGTGAGGGCAGGGGAGGACTTTGACGACCTCATGCCCGAAAGTGCCGCCGCGATACTCAAAGCGGAGATAGAGGCGGGCAGAGCGCCGGCAGATATCAATGCCCTCGAAAAAGCTATCCTCGCCTGCCTGCGCGTCTCGACTCCGGAGAGAATAGCCACAGTGCCGGATATCTCCGAGGGACTTGAAAATCGCATATATCAGCCTCGCGCAGTGCCTCTTCGCTCGATGAGCTCTATTCTCTCGCCAAGACAAAACGCTATTCCCATGCGCGTATAAGGCGCGTGATTGCGGCTCTTCTGCTCGGTATCGAAGCGTCCGACTGCGAGGGCATACCGCCGTATATCCGAGTGCTCGGCTTCAACTCCATCGGACGCGAAAAGCTGCGCGCTATGCGTTCGAGCGCAAAGCTGCCTATAGTTATGCGCGCGGCGGATATAAAAAAGCTCGGCGAACGCGCAAAACGTATCTCTTCAATCGAAGAGCGCGCCGCCGACCTGTTCTCTCTCGCTCTGCCCTCAATAATGCCGTGCGGAGCGGAATACACAGACGAGATAGCGGTCATCTGATTTGCATTTAAGAATCAAACGTCGCGTTCATACCGCTTTAAATGCGTTTCATACCATTCCTGTTGACAAGAAAAATGAGAGTGCTATTATGTATTTGAAAGAAATTCCGACGGTGGTATAAAGCGCACAAAATCACACCGCCATAGGCTCCCATGCGGGGGAGCACCTTGTAGGGTGCGGCGACCCGACGCACCGCTGCCGCCGACGGCGGCACAAAATCTTCGCAAAGATTTATCCTACCGACCGTAGTGGCGGATATCATCCGCCCGCGAAGTCCGCACAAAATATATTGACCCGCACCCAACAACCAAGGTATAAAACGGCACTGCCGTAAAAAAATAAAACGGAGGCAAAAAACATGAAAACAAAACGAAAAAACATTTTCAAGTCGCTTTTGGCTCTGACCCTTGCACTCATTATGGTGCTCGGCGTCGCGCCCTTGAGCGAGCTTGCCGGCGGTGATTGGGCAAGCCTTTTCGCGCCCAAAGCCGAGGCACTCAGTGCGGATTACAATGTTGGCGATATAGTCAAGCTTGGTTCGTATCCGCAGGGCAGGGTTACGGATTCGACGCTTATTTCGGCCCTCAATAAAATCGCAAAGACGTGGACCAGCTATGGCTATTATAGCGGAAACGACAATGTGGGTTCTATGACAAAGGGCGATTGGATGAAATATTATGATTTCACCTACAACGGAGTAAAATATCGCGCCGTCACCTTTTCTCAGTACAGACCGTACTATACGCATACTTCATTATCTTCAGGCGAGCTTCATCAGAAGTACAATGGATATTACACAAATAATGTCTATTATTTCAAATTTGAACCGTTGAAGTGGCGTGTGCTTGATCCCGCTACCGGTCTTGTCCTTTGTGAAAACATTGTCGACTCTCAGGCGTACAGCAATACAGTGTATGAATATGGAACAGATAAGAACGGAACGGCTTATTGGAATGATTCTGCACATACGCACTATGCTAATGACTATGCTACAAGCAGTATCAGAAAATGGTTGAATAATGATTTTTATAATACCGCTTTTTCCGCTGCCGAGAAAAAGAGCATATTGACCACGACACTTGACAATAGAGCTTATTCAACTGACCATAGTGAATATGACAGTGAAACGACAAAGGACAAGATATTCCTTCTGTCTTACAGCGATATCAATAATGCAGCATATGGATTATCCTCTCGCTCAAATCGTCTGTCAAAGGGCAGCGATTACGCGAAGAGCCAGGGGCTTTATGTTGATTCGGATGGGCAGTCAAGCATGCGACTGCGTTCGGCCGGACACGATTCCTATCATACCAGCCGAGTCAGCCATGACGGTGATCTTAATCACTATATCAAGAATGATATTAATTTCACCCCGGATGGTGTGCGTCCTGCCTTAAGAACCAATTTCGCCGTTGATATCTATAACCTTGGCGATGAAACATACAGCTTTGATAATTTCGGAGATTCAGATTCACCTTATGGTCATTGCTTTGGCATGTCCATGACAAGCTCCGGCTATTATATCGGAGTGTTGGACAGAAAGCTTATCGGGAAAGATACATCGAGAAGCTTACACTCTTTTTCAAGAGAAGAAGCGAAAAAGCCTATATGCTATTATCAGGACATACAGGGCAGCTATTCTGCGGGTGCTATTGTTGCCGGCGGAAGTGCTTACCTTACCAGAAGAGCAAATATCAGATCTGATTGGAAAGAAGTAGTTAATTATGTCAAAAATCATGATTATGATAATAAAGGCTCTCTGCAGGTTAGCTTGACAAGCGGCAACAGCGGTCATGCCATAAACTTCTTGTGTTACAAAGAAGTCAACGGACAGCAGAGAATCTATGTGTATGATAACAATTATCCTGATGTTGAAATATATTTTTATCAAGACTCAAACGGTAATGTGCATGAAACTCCTGAAAGTACATATGACGATGCTGTGATTGAATGTATAGCTTTGCGTGATGTTGCTACATATTTTGAACTCGCAAAAACTTATAAAGCATCTCGCTGCATATATGCGGCAACAGGAACTGTTGATGTAAAAGATTATGTGTATAAGTCGCAGATGGAAGGCACATTAGGCGGCGTTGAGTATACAATGTATGAGCTTTCCGATGATGCGGAGACAACTGTTGTTGTTCCGCTGACTGATAACGCAACATTCTCTTATCTTAACAATGATTATAGCTTTGGCGAGATAAATGATGAAACATACGGCGTGCTCACGCTGGCTCAATCGGGTGACAGTGCAACCGGCGATAAGGCGGATTTCAATATAGCAAACGAGCCTGTTAAAGCCACCGACATAACTCTCGCGGCTCCCACTTCTCCCATCCCCGTCGGCGGCTCGTATCAGCTCGTTGCCGCTGCGCAGCCCGACGGCGCGTCGCTGCCCGATCTCGTGTGGGCATCCTCCGATCCGTCCGTCGCTTCGGTTGACGAAAACGGACTTGTCAAGGCTCTCTCCGTCGGCACCGCGACAATAAGCGTCACGGATACAGCATCGAACCTCTCAGCCGAGGTTGAGATAGACACGGTTCAGGTCATTGACTTCGGCGACGGCGGTCCTACCATAAAGGTCGGCGAAAAGCTGATATACACTCCTGTGATACAGGAGGACTATGTCGATTATCACTATAAATGGAGCAGCTCGGATCCGAGCGTTGTTACCGTCGATCCTGACGAAGGTGAGCTGACCGGAATCAAAAAGGGCACAGCGACCGTAACGATGACCCTCGTTGACGATGACGGCAACGTTGTTGCTTCTGCCGATTTTACCGTAACCGTCAAGTCCGACAGCATATTTAAGAAGATACTGAATGTTATTACCGCTCCCTTCCGCGCGATAATCAACCTCATCAAGAAGCTCCTCGGTAAATAAACTTTTATTTCGCAATGCGCGGGATATCGGTCATTTGACCGTTTCTTGAATAAAAAACTAAGGAGATTTTGTTTGAGACTTATCACAAAATCATCGGAGAGTGTGCGCTGACCGGGAGGTCGGCAAATAAAACACACTCTGCCGTCCTCCCGCAGCTCAATCCCCGGGAGGAAAAATGAATCGCGAAAACAAACGCAAACAGTACGAAAAAGGTTATTACAAGACCCACGCCTGCAACGAGACTTTTGTCTGCAAAGTGTGCGGGCGCACTGTAGTGCCGCAGGGAGCGGGCAGCGACCACAGAAACCACTGCCCGAATTGCCTCTCGAGCCTGCACGTCGATATCGAGCCGGGCGACAGAGCCGCAGACTGCGGGGGAAGTATGGACCCCATAGCGGTCTGGGTGAGAAAAAACGGCGAATGGGCGATAGTCCACCGTTGCCGCAGATGCGGTGCGATGTCCTCGAACCGTGTCGCCGCAGACGACAACCCGATGAAGCTGATGAGCATAGCAATGAAACCGCTATGCTCCCCGCCGTTCCCGATAGAGCGCATAAGAGAGCTGACTGCGCTCATGGGCGGAGACGGGGCGCTCGAATAACCCGAAAGAAAATAACGGAGTAGGTTTTGCCTGCTCCGTTATTTTTTATGCATATCAAAAACGGTGCAGCCCGAGTGAGCTGCACCGCCGTGCTTATTGATTTGTCGGAGACAATCAGTCGTTGCTTCCGTTATTCTTGCTTGCGCGTCTCTCAATAAGCTCGTTGAGGATTCTTGTGTGCTCCGCATCGGTGAGCGAATACTTGAGAGTGGGGATAGCGGAGAGAAGCATACCGATTGCGGGCGGAATGGAAATAAGCAGGAACATCGCCATAGCGTATTTTCCGTCGTTTGCCTCGTAGAATGATACTTTCCTGCCGCCAGGTCGAGGTTAAGAGTCTCGATGTATTCGGCGGTGTAGTGAACAGCCGAATAAATGAAGCCGGAGATGAGCGAGGAAACGCCCATTGCAAGCTTGGTGATGAAGGACTGGCCGGAGAAGAACACGCCGTCGGTTCGGACGCCGTTCTTGTACTCCTCGTAGTCAACGCAGTCTGCTATCATTATCGACTGGAGAATGTTTATCGAGCCCATAGCCCAGGAAGCCGCGAACATCATAACAGCCATCAAAACGACATAAACCATGCTCTGCATAAGGTTGCCGCCGGCTATTTTATAGACGACAAAGATCATTGCATAGGGAACTGCGCCGATTATAGAATAGAAGTTATAGAGCTGCTTCTTGCCGAACTTTGCGGACATCTTCGGCGTGGCGGCAGTACCGATGATCATACCGCCGAGAAGTCCGATACCCATGACGAGAAGCTGAACGATTTTTATAATCTGAAGCTGGCCGTCAACAACAAGATTGGCAAGGTTGTTGTCGAAGAAGTAGTACATAACGAGCGACAGACCGACGATCGAGAGAAGCATGATGGGGCTTCTGAGAATGCCTGAGATGAGGAGCCTTCTGAACGGATCGTTGGAGATCGCGATTTTGAAGTTCTCCTTCATGGTGTACTTCTTTTCGGACTGCTGAACTCTCTCCTTGACAGAGAAGCCGGAAAACTGGAAGAGAATAGTTGCGAATATCGTAAGGATAACGGCGATTATGATATAGGACATCTTGTCCGCATGAATAAGGTCAAGGCCTTTCTTCTCCTGGAACATGGGGGAGAGAGCCTTTCCTGCGAAAGTGATGAGCATGCCGATAGCGCCGAGGTTTGCGACTATACGGGCGAGCGAGAGAGCCTTTGCTCTGTCGTTCTCATCGTCGGTCATAAGCGAAGTTACACCCCAGAGCGGAATATCGCCGACGGTGTAGCACATACCCCAGAGAATGTAGGAGATTGCCGCCCAGGCGATAATCAGTACATGCGCACCGGTCGATGTGTAGTCGGTGTATGTCTTGTTGCAGAATGTGAGAATGGTAATGATTCCTATCGGGATCGGGACGAACATGAGGTAGGGCTTGCACTTACCCCATTTTGTTCTGGTGTGGTCAACTATCGAACCCATCATCGGGTCATTGATAGCATCCCAAACGCGGGCGACGAAGAATATTACCGAGATGGCCATCGCCGGTAAAAAAATAATCGACTGCCAGTAGTACTGGAGTCCGCCTGCGATGATGTTGTAGATGATGTTCTGTCCTGCGAGACCTACTAAGTAACCTGTCAGCTCTTTGCCGGTGTAGGTGTTGTGCTTAATAGCTCCGCTCGGCGCCTTGTTTTTTCCTTTGCTCATTTCTACCTTCCTTTTTGTGTGGTTTTTAGATACGGTTTTTATGTGCGAATTCATGTGCAAATTTTTACACATAATTTTAAAAGATTATACCATATGTAAAAAGGCTTTTCAAGTACACGGATATATTTGAGCAGGTTTCACAAAAGGAACGGCGGCAATTTGGTCAAAATACCGACACGTGTTGTTCGGCGTTCCCGAGACGAAACTTTAAGGGCAAAAAACTTCTCCGCGCAGTCCGGCTGCGGAAAGTTTGTTTCGCAAAGAAAAATACCCCGTCCGAAAGAACGGGGTATTGGTGCCGGTGACCGGGGTCGAACCGGTACGGTGTCGCCACCACCGGATTTTGAGTCCGGCACGTCTGCCAATTCCATCACACCGGCGGGTATTCCGAACGCAAGTATTATACACGATATCATTCCGAAAATCAAGATAATTTTCCGCGCCGGCGATTTATTTCAACACTCCGCCCGTAAATTGACCTTTTTGTGCAAACTATTGCAAAAGCAGAACGCTTTTTGTTGAAATTAACGGTTGAGTATAATATAATAAACTCGGTATACTATATCGGAAATTTTGCGCTTCGGCGCACGAACGGAGGAGAGGCGGATGCACAAGGGCAGACTCGGTGTCGCTGTGCTCCTGCTTTTTGCCGCCGTTTTTTGCTTTTCTGGCTGTAATATAAAGTCGGACGAAAAGACTGTTTTTGTCCGCGATACGGATCCCGCCTATATTGACCTGCTCCGCGATATCGCGCCCGACTGCACCGTCCGCGACAGCGAAGGTCTCGCGTCTCTGCTCTCGTCCGTTGACGGAGAGGATAAGGCGTTCGCCCTCTTTGACGTTCAGGCGCGCGCCTCGAAAGACGCGGGGACGGGCGGAATTTGGTACGAGCATTTTGCCGCCGCCGCCGTTATCGCCGTTGACCGCTCGCGCTTTGACGGGGAGATAAAAGGCTGGCGCGATCTCGAAAATATATCCTGTCCTGTGGCTTTACGTCTCGGTATGAGCGAATGCTTTTTGCCGCCGTGTCTTACGGGCTTGAGAAGAATTATATGTCCGGCGAGGCGGTCGGCCTGCTGCATAAGCTTAACAAAAGCGGAAGGCTGAGCTACGGCAAAATCGACGCCCCCGTCAATATCTGCTGGGATTACCAGGCTGCGCTTATGAAGCGCGAGGGAAAAAATATCGAAATAATAATCCCCTCCGAGGCACTTTGCTCTACGGAGTCGGCATCTTGTCGGGCTATGAGATGAAGTTTTCGCAGAATGCCGGGGATGCAATCGCCGCGGCGGGCTTCCGCGCCGACAAAGCTCAGGGCGAAAACTATCCGTCTCTGTCCGAATACGGCGCGCCGAAAGGGTAGACGATGCCGTAGAATTTGCGAGGCAGACGGAGAATTTTATCAGCGTTTTCAAACGCGGAGTGTTCAGAAGCCGTCTGTATTCCTCCGCGGAATCGTTTGAGCATAAGCTCTTGGGCGCGGCTGTCATAATGACGGCGATAATCTGGATGGGCTTTGCCCTGCGCAGAGTCCAGCGCAAGGATATCCGAATGCTTGTCCGCGCGCTCGGCGGCATGGTTATAGCCTGGATGCTCGTCTGTATTTTGAAATATCAGACGGACGGGAACCCCGTTATGGGGCGCTATCTCTGGTATGCCTATTATGTTTTTATGATGGGTCTGCCGCTTCTTATGCTTATCCTGTCTCTGATGACCGATTCCTCCGGGAATGTTCGGCAGCGCAAGATATTTGTCTGCTCGGGCTTTGCCGTCTATGCGGTTTTGCTTTTGACGGTGTTCACAAACGACCTGCACGGCTGGGTTTTTAAGTTTGAAGATATAAAAACCTTCAGCGGAGGCTATACATATAACTTCGGCTATTATCTTGTTTTTGCCTTTATCGTCGCGGCGGTGATTTTGTCAACCGCGATTTTGGTGCGAAAGGCCATGCGCGGCTTCAACCGTTCGAGGCTCGTTCTGCCGATACTCAGCGAGGTTCTTCTTTTCGTTTACTGCGCGGCATATGCCGCAGGCGTTCCCGTGGCGCGCGACAGCGATATAACAACCGTCTCGTGCGTCTTTGCGCTCGCGTTTGCGGAGCTTGCGATGAGAACGGGACTTGTGCCCGTCAATCAAAAATATGCCGTGCTCTTTTCCAATTCACCCCTGAGAATGCAGATAATTGACTCCGAGGGCAATGCCGAGTTCAGCTCTGCCGGTGCTCGGCCGATATCGCGCGAGGATTGGGACAAGCTCCGCGACGATATAAAGCATCCTCTTCTTCTGCACGGCGACACCCTGCTCTACGCCGACGGCATACCGGGCGGCATGATAGTTTGGCAGGAGAGTATCGCGAGATACTCAATATGCAGCAGGAGATACGCGAAAATGTCTTGAAGCTTACCTCCGCAAACAAGCTCCTTGTCACGGAGCGCGAGAGCAAGTACAGGCTCGCCGCGGCGGAGGAAAACGTGCGCCTCATGGAGCTTTTAAACGCCGAGATGGAACGCCACCTCGAGCGCATGAACGATATGATAGACGGGCTTGAACGCTCGAACAACAAGCAGCGGGACATCGCCCGAATAACTCTGCTGATGTGCTACATAAAGCGCAGATGCAGCCTGTTCTTCAAGGAGCAGGAGGGCGGGGATATGCCTGCGGAGGAGCTGGCTGTCTATATCGACGAGCTCTCCGAGTTCGCGTCCTACGCCGATATCAGAATAAGCACCGTCTGCACCGCAAAAGGTTCGCTGTCTCCGCGCTGCGGCAGCGTGATGTACGATTTCTTCTATTCCGTGCTTGATTCGTGCGCGGGTGAAGAAAATACGCTGCTCGAGCGTCTTGCAGATACAGACGGCATGACGGAGATGAAGCTGCTCCCCTCATCCTTTGACGGCGGCGAAGAGTTTATGAGCGACGAACTGAAAAAGGCAGTCGAGGGTGTCGGCGGCACAGTGTCGGTAAAGGATCTCGATGAGACTGCGGGCATCAGCCTGCGCGTGCCGAAGGGAGGGAAAGCGCCTTGATGTTTTTATACTCTCTCACGGAGCCCGCCAGAGTGCTCATATGTATGATATCCGTTTTCTGCGTCGGCTTTCAGACGGCTGCGTTCGTCTATACGGTGGTGCGCAGTACGTTCAGGGACAGAAAACGCACGGCCGCATATATTTCTCAGACAGCGGTCACGGCTCAGAGCTTGGTTATGCTCATTATCGTCGCGCGCGCTCAGCTGAACGCTTGGATGTTCCTGCCCGCGGGCAGCGAATACGAGGTGATGAGATACGGCGTGTTTGCGGCGGTTGCCGCGTCGTGCATAGCCGTAGCCTGTGTCAGTCGAGTCTATGATGTTCTGCTCTGTGCGGTCGTCTCGTCCGTCTCCCTGCCGTATATAGACCTCCTGCCGTACAAAGCGGCGGCGGTCATCTTCTGCGCGGCGGAGCTTCTGCTGATTGCCCGCGCGCTGCTGCTTATGCGCGTGTGCCGCAGGGATATAAAAACGAGCTGTCGCGCGATTCCGTCAAGCTCGCGCTCGATGAGCTCCATTCGGGTCTGCTTTTCTGCGAGCCGGACGGAAATATACTGCTTGTAAACGGACGTATGCAGAGGCTCATGCAGGTGCTCTGCGGCGAGGTTTACAGGGACGGAAAAAAGTTCTACGAACGCCTGCTCTCGGGCGATGTCTCGGACAGCTGCAGCTCCAATGTTATCGACGGAAAAACCGTGTTTATCCTGCCCGACGGCAAGGTCTGGTTCTTCACAAGATGCGATATATATATTAAAAACAGACGCTATGTTCAGCTTTCGGCGGCGGACGTTACCGAGCAGTGGATGCTCACGAATGAGCTAAACGCACAGCGCGCCATGCTTCAGAGCAGAGGACTCGAGCTCAAGGAGATGATATCCGAGGTTCGTTTTCTATGCCGCGAGGAGGAGATGCTGAGAATCCGCAGCCGCTTCCACGATATTTTGGGTCAGCGCCTCGCCCTGCTTTTCCGCAGCCTGCGCGAGGGCGAGGAGCCCGATGAGGAGCTTATTCGCAGATTTGCCTATAACCTGCCGGAGGAGCTCAGCGGCAGGGAGGCCGTGACTACCGCCGCCGACAGATTGGAGACTCTCTGCCGACTCATGCAGGAGATAGGCGTGACGCTTATTATAGACGGAAACCTGCCCGCAAAGGAGAGCCTTGCGTGGCTCGGTATGGATATAATAACCGAGGCGGTGACAAACTCTGTGCGCCACGGACTCGCGTCGGAGGTATACATATCTCTCGGACAGAGCGGCGGCAATTTCTCCATGAGGATAACCGACAACGGTATTCCGCCTAAGTCCGAGCCCGTCGAGGGCGGCGGACTCAGCTCGATACGAAGAAAAGTCGGACTGTTTGACGGCAGCGTGAGAGTTGAAACGAAGCCCCGATTTGTCCTTTCAGTCTTTATTCCCGGAGGTGAAACCCTGTGACAAAAGTGCTGGTTGTCGATGACCACGAATCAATGCGCGAATCCCTTGAGCGCCTGTTTAACGAGAGCGGGGATTTCTGCGTTGTCGGCGGTATTTCCTGCGCCGACCATGCAGTGAGAATGTGTGGAGAGCTCTCGCCGGACATAGTCTTTATGGACGTCTGCACCGAGGGCGGCGCGTCGGGACTTCGCGCAACAAAAGAGGTGCGCGACGCCTTCCCGGATATAAAAGTGATAGTTATGACCGCCTTTGACGAGATATCCTATGCCCCGCGCGCAAAGGAGGCGGGCGCACACGCATTCATATATAAGAGCCGCAGCCTCTCCGAGTTCGAGCAGACCGCGCGCGACGTTATGTCGGGCGGCGGGTGCTTCCCCGAGCCGAAGACCATCCCCATGCCGCAGGGTGAAGCGCCGCTGACGGAGCGCGAAATGGAGATACTGCGCCTGATGTGCAAGCATATGACCAACAAGGAGATTGCCGCCGAGCTCTATATCAGCGAGGACACGGTGAAGTACCACAAGAAGAATATGCTCGCAAAAACAGGCTTCGCAAGGTCGGTCGACCTCGCTTTCTACATGATATCAAACGGGTGGATAAATCCGCTCTATTGACAATACTACCGTTTCGGGTAGTGCGTATTCTTTTTTGTTTTGTTATAATCAAATCGGCGAAATATTTCGGTGAGTGTGCAATAAAATGAAACATCTGAAAAAGCTTACGCTCCTTCATTCAAACGATATGCACGGCGACTTTATGGCCAAGGAGGTCGATGACAGGCTTATCGGCGGGGTCTCCATGCTCTCGGGCTATGTCGGCAAGGTGCGCCGCGAGGAGCGAAATGTAGTCTATTCAATCTCCGGCGATATGTTCCGCGGCTCGCTCATAGACAGCGAGTACAAGGGACTGTCGACCGTTGAAATAATGAATATTTTAGCGCCCGATGTCGTGACCCTCGGCAACCACGAGGTGGATTACGGCATAGCGCATCTTTTATTTATAGAGCGCTGCGCAAAGTTCCCGATAATCAATGCGAATATATATCTGAAAAATAACGGCACGCGCCTTTTCAAATCCCACGAGATTCTCGAGATTGACGGCATGAAGGTGCTGTTTATCGGACTTCTTACCGAGCAGGTGCTCTCGCAAACAAAGCAGGATAAGCTCATCGGCTCGTTCCTCGATGTCTATGAGGCGGCGGCAGAGGTCGGAAAGATATGCAACAGCTATCAGTCCGTCGATATAGACTTTACGGTTCTCCTGACCCATATCGGCTTTGAGGCGGACAAGGAGCTTGCCGCGAATCTCGACCCGCGCTGGGGAGTCGATATTATAATAGGCGGCCACAGCCACACAATGCTCAGCGAGCCTGCGGTAGTCGCCGGGATACCGATAGTTCAGGCTGCGAACGGCACCTCTCAGATAGGCCGCTTTGATATCACGGTCGATACCGACGGCAATTGCATAGACAGCTACACCTGGCAGCTCGTTCCGATAAACGAGGACAACTGCGAGCGCGACCTTCAGTTAGAGCGGGTCATAGAAAAATATAAGAATCAGACGGATGTGAAATACAGTCGGGTAGTCACCCGCTTCAAAGAGGAATATTTTCATCGCAACCGCAACGAGGAGACGCAGATAGGGCGCATATTCAGCGATATTTTCAAGGATGCGCTCGGTCTGGATATAATGCTGCTCGGCTCGGGCAGTATCAGATACGAGCAGCTAGGTCCCATAGTCCAGCTCCAGGATTTGGCGGAGATATTCCCGTATAAAAATGAAATAGAGCGCATATATCTGACCGGAGAACAGCTGCGCTCGGTGCTCATGTATATTCTGCGCGACGAGGCGCTCGACGGAAAAACGGAGTTCTACCAGCTCTCGCACGGACTCAGGGTCGTCTATTCCCGCTCGGAGAAGAGACTGCTCAATGTCGAGCTCAACGGAAAAGAGATCGACCAGAGCAGCTCGTCAGCGTAGGGCTTCAGGAATACGATATGATGAATATGGACAAATTCTTCGGCATAACGCGAGCCGAAGCGGAAAAAAACGGGAAGATAAAGACCGTCGCCACTTCATGCTTCGATGTGCTTGAGGAAAATTTGAGCGATATGGAGCTTGTCTCGACCCTTCCGACCGCAGGCTTTTTGTTGTGCGATAAAATTGCATATCCGAGCCTTTTCGCATTCTTCGATCAAAACTACTCCGCGGGGGTAGTGTGCTCGGACATTTTTTTTGATATTATATATGTGCAGTATTTGGGATGTATTTGAAGAAGGGGGAGACAAACCGTGAGAAAACGTGATTTCGGGGGCTTTATGCTCTGCTTTTTGATGAACCTCGTATTCAACCTCGGCTGGTCGGTGCCCGCGTGGATATTGCTTGCCGCCCATTTCATCCTTAAAATTTCCATATGGTGGTTCGCTTCGCTGCTCATAATATGGTTTTTTATCATATTGCTGCGCACTCTGCTCATCAGCTGGGCGGGTGACTGCGCGAGTGTGCGGGATGAGCCGAAAAAGAATCTGAATCCCTATTCCGCCTCGTCGAGCTTCGGCAGGGCGGACAAAAAAGAAGAAACCCGTGAAAAGGAGGCTTGACCCCGCAGTGAAAAGAATGCTGATAACGGCAGCGGTTCTGTTGACGGCGGTTGCCTTATGCTGTCGGCAGGCTGCGCTAAGGACAAAAAGCCGACCCCCGAAACGTCGGACGGCACGACCGCAGAAGCGGCGATAACCTCGACTTCTTCCGAAAAAATGACGCTTCCGTCGAATATTTCGGGAACGGAAATAAAACGCGGCGAGAAGTATGACATACCCTTGGATGAGGCGGTCAAACAGATGCGCGAATGCAGCAAGGGCTTCGCCGAATATATCGATTCCGGCATGGCGATTTTGGATACGGGCGAGTATATGGAGCAGGACGGAATCCGCTACAATATCTATGCCCTCGGCACAAGCGGCGAAGACAGCTTCGTGCGCGAGATAAATGTGTGCTTTAACCACCTTGACAGGGTGGTATATGAATATGACGCAATTTCCGACCTGTGGACTTTGCTGCCGTGAACGGAGGTTTGAAAATGAAGAAAAGCATTTCGGCAATTCTGTCGGTTCTTCTGGTCCTTGTCCTCGCCCTCACCCTTTTTGCCTGCGGTAAAACGGGCAATACCGATGAGACGACCGGCGACGGGGATATGCAGACTACCGAGGAAGTTATGACAGAGTACGATGTGACGAAGGATGCGTTTGAGCTCTCGCTCTATACCGATTCAAGCTCCGCGTCATACAGGGCTCTCGGCGACCCGGTGCAGATTTTTAAGACCGGGAGCGCGATTTATCCGAACGACAGGATACGCTTTGTCTCGAATGTTGACGGAGTCATCGTCACGCTCATAAAGCTCAAGTATAACGAAGCCGATAACGAGATGGAGTCGGACGGTATCCTCTTCTCGGTGAAGGTCAAAAAGGGCGAGGTTTATGAGTTCGACGGCAGCCTTGCCGAGACTGTTCCCACCGCCGCCATAGAAGCCGAAAAGGGCGGCATGGCCGCGAGAAAAGTGCTCACCTATGACGGACGCGACGGGAAAACCGATTATGTTTTGAAGAGCGAGCCGCTGCTCTTTGACGAAGCGGTAGGATAAACAGTCAAAAAGGGGACTCACCCCGCGAAATAATATAATAAAATAATATTGCAAAGGAGTTTTTATTTATGGGACTTATTAAAGCCGGTGTAGGCGCAGTCGGCGGCGTTCTTGCCGATCAGTGGAAGGAATTTTTCTATTGTGAGGCAATGCCGAAGGAGCTTCTTGTTACCAAAGGACAGAAGCGCGTAAGCGGCAGATCGTCAAACACAAAGGGCAGCGACAACATCATCACAAACGGCTCGGGTATAGCCGTTGCGGACGGACAGTGCATGATGATAGTCGAGCAGGGCAAGGTAGTCGAGTTCTGCGCGGAGCCCGGCGAGTTTACATATGATGCCTCCACGGAGCCCTCGATTTTCTCTGGCTCTCTCAGCGACAGCATTAAAAAGACATTCCAGACCATCGGTAAGCGTTTCGCCTACGGCGGAGATACCGGAAAGGATCAGCGTGTCTATTATTTCAACACAAAGGAATTGATGGACAACAAGTTCGGCACTCCGAACCCGATTCCGTTCCGTGTCGTCGATTCGAAGATAGGCCTTGATATCGATGTCGCAGTCCGCTGCTCGGGCGTATATTCCTATAAGATAGACGACCCCATGCTCTTCTATACCAATGTCTGCGGCAATGTCGAGCAGGATTATACCCGCGAAGAGATAGACAATCAGCTCAAGACAGAGTTCATCAGCGCGCTTCAGCCCGCTTTTGCTCAGCTCTCCGACCTTGAGCTTCGCCCCAATCAGATAGTAGCTCACAACACCGAGCTTGAAACCGCTATGAACGCCGCCCTCTCCGCAAAGTGGAGCGAGCTGCGCGGACTCAAGGTCGTCACAATAGCCCTCGGCTCGGTCACTCTCCCCGAAGAGGATGCGGAGCTCATCAAGCAGGCTCAGCGTGCAGCTATCATGCGCGATCCCACCATGGCGGCGGCAACTCTTGTCGGCGCTCAGGCGGACGCCATGAAGACCGCGGCCGGCAACCAGGCAGGCGCAATGACCGGCTTTATGGGCATGGGCATGGCTATGAACGCTGGCGGCGGCATGAACGCTCAGAACCTGTTCGCCATGGGTCAGCAGCAACAGCAGCAGGCTCAGCAGCAGGCGGCGCAGCAGCCGACGGACGGCCCCGATATGGCGCGCTGGAAGTGCTCGTGCGGCAATATGGTGTCCGGTAACTTCTGCCCGAACTGCGGCGGAAAGAAGCCCGCTCCCGAGCCGGCGGCAGGCGCTTGGAAATGTCAGTGCGGCGCTACCGCGACAGGCAAGTTTTGCCCCGAGTGCGGCTCCCCGAAACCCGCTGACGCAAACGGCTGGACCTGCTCGTGCGGAACCGTCAATAAGGGCAAGTTCTGCCAGAACTGCGGAGCCAAAAAGCCCGAGGGCGCTCCTCTCTACCGCTGCGATAAGTGCGGCTGGGAGCCCGAGGATCCATCCAATCCTCCGAAGTTCTGCCCCGAGTGCGGAGATATATTTGACGATAGCGATAAAAAATAAGACGGCCGATGAAGGCGCTGCTCATAATTTTGATTCTGCTCACGGCGCTCATATTGGGCGTTGCCATAGGCGTGCGGTGTCACCGCCGCTTAGCGAAAAAGCAAGCTTTGCCGAAAAATTCCGAGCTGCCACATATCCCCGAGGCGCTGTGCTTAACAGCCTCAACCGGGGACAGAGGCGGGAGAGAATGTGTATGACGAAGCGGACAGTCTGCTTTGCGTAGGCCGGCTTCTGCCCGACGGCAGCGTTATTTCGATGAAATATAACGGCATGGGAGAAAAAGAGCTGTTCGAGCTGCTGAAATCGTTCTTATGATATGGTTTGCAGACTGACAGCGCAAAACGGGTCGTTACTGCGACCGAAAAAATAACAGGAGGGAAACACTATGGGATTATTTGATAAGAAATATTGCGATATCTGCGGCGAGAAAATAGGACTTCTCGGAAACCGCAAGCTTGAAGACGGCAATCTCTGCAAGAACTGCGCCGCGAAGCTGTCTCCGTTCTTCAGCGAACGCCGCCGCTCGACGGTCGAGGATATCAAGCGTCAGCTCGCTTACCGCGAGGAAAACGAGAAGCTCGTCAGAGATTTTAACCCCGACATAATGTTCGACGGAAGCAAAAAAGTGTATATCAGCACCGCCTCCGAGGCGTTTATCGTTACGGGAAGCTCGAATTGGCGCAGCGCCAATCCCGATATCATTAAGCTTTCGCAGGTTGTTGCGGTCGACACCAATATAAAAGAAAACAGGGAAGAGATATTCTTCGAGGATTCCGACGGAAACAGAAAGAGCTATCAGCCGCCCCGCTATGAGTGCGACTATGAGTTCGATGTGGTTATCCGCGTGAACTCCCCGTGGTTTGATAGTATCGAGCTTGAGATAAGCGACGGAAGCCGCCCCGACAGCCCGTATACCGACCTCTACCGCGAGTATGAGCGCAAGATGAACGAGCTCAAGGATACACTTCTGCGCCGTGATAACCGTTACCGCACATGGGACGGCGACGGCATGATGAACCGCACGGTATACGGCGGCGACAGACCGTCGAATCCCGCCAACGGATATGCGGCAGCCCCCGCAGCGGGATATGCAGCCGCCCCCGCGGCAGGTTATGCGGCAGCGACTTCGGCCGGATATGCGGCAGCCCCCGCGCCTCAGCAGCAGGCGGCAGCTTGGATGTGCCCGTCCTGCGGCGCACAGAATACAGGCAAATTCTGCGCAAACTGCGGCTCTCTGAAGCCCGCTTCGGTTAGCGGCTGCCCGAATTGCGGCTGGTCGCCCGCGCCCGGTCAGGCTATGCCCAAATTCTGCCCGGAATGCGGTAAGCCGCTCGCCTGATAAAGCAGTGGTAATCGGCGTCCCGAAAGGCGGAGGTTTAATGCGGCTCGATTCCCGCCCGATCCAAGCCTTTCGCGGCGCTGCAAAAAGCGAATAAACAAATCAGCTTGCCGAAAAAGCGGCTTGACGGAAAGGGGAGATGAGCTTACGGCCGGCAGGTCATTGCTTTGCGCCGAGAGAAAAAGACGGATAAAAGAAGCTTAAAGGCTTCGGCGCCGATATTAATGCGGCGGAGGATATCGGTTTTACGGCGTTTACGCAGGTGGGCTGTAAGATTTATCTTCGGCAAAAGAACCGCGCATTTTTGTGTGTATCGCCGACCTGCGTAGCTGCAAATACAATGAACAGCTTTTGAAAACGGCAAAAAACAAAAATACCGTTAGTTCGACTTTTCTTTATGTCGGTACCGAAAATTCCATGCGGCTTTTGCGGCGGTAAAAACATAAAGACGCTTGACGGTTAATGTTCTTTTAAGAGAGGAGTTTTTTAATGCAAACCTTGCAGGAATATAAATGTCCCTGCTGCGGCGGCGCAATAGCTTTTGACAGCACGCTCCAGAAGATGAAGTGCCCTTTCTGCGACACTGAGTTTGAAATGGATGCACTCAAGAGCTACGACGCCGAGCTTCAGGGCGAACAGGCGGACAATATGGAATGGGAGACCTCCGCGGGCAGCGAGTGGCAGGAGAGCGAGATTGAGGGGTTACGCTCTTATGTATGCAAATCCTGCGGCGGAGAGATAGTGGGCGATGCCAATACGGCGGCAACGTCCTGCCCGTTCTGCGGCAATCCGGTAGTCATGATGAACCAGTTCGCGGGCTTGCTCAAGCCTGACATCGTGATCCCGTTCAAGCTCGATAAGAAGGCGGCAAAGGCGGGGCTGATGAAGCACCTCAACGGAAAGAAGCTTCTGCCCAAGATTTTCAAGGATCAGAATCATATCGACGAGGTAAAGGGCGTCTATGTCCCGTTCTGGCTCTTTGATACCGATGTCGACGCGCAGGTGCGTTACCGTGCAACCAAGGTTCGCACATGGAGCGACGAGGATTACAGATACACCGAGACGAGCTATTATATGATTCATCGCGGCGGAAGCGTCGGCTTTGAGCATGTCCCGGTGGACGGCTCATCCAAAATGCCGGACGATCTCATGGAGTCCGTAGAGCCCTACGATTATTCCGATGCTCTGGATTTCCAGACGGCTTATCTTGCGGGCTATTTTGCGGATAAGTACGATGTGACCGCCGAGGAGAGCATCGACCGCGCCAATCAGCGCGTCAGGCGCTCCACGGAGGATGCCTTTGCCTCGACGGTTCAGGGCTATGCAACGGTCAATGCCGAGAGCAGCTCGGTGCAGTTCCATGGCGGAAAGGCAAAGTATGCGCTCTATCCCGTGTGGCTGCTGAACACAACCTGGAACGGAGAAAAATATACCTTTGCCATGAACGGACAGACCGGCAAATTCGTCGGCAATCTTCCGCTCGATAAGTCGGCCGCCACAAAGTGGACGGTGGGACTTGCCGCGGCGCTCAGCGCTGCCGCCTGCGGCATTGCGTGGCTTCTGCATTTTGCAGGAATACTGTAAAGGAGGGATAACGATGAAAAAGAGAATACTTGCGATGATATTTGTCCTTGCCCTCTGCTTCTGCACGGTTATCCCGGCTTTTGCGGTGGATGCGGACGGCTTTGTAAGCGAATACGAGCGCGTTCAGGATATGGCGAAGCTCCTCTCGGAAAGCGAGAGAGAAGCCCTTATAAAAACGCTCGACGAGCTCAGCGAACGTCAGAAAATGGATGTAATAGTCGTGACGACCAATACGTTGGACGGCAAAAAGCCCATGGAATATGCCGACGATATCTATGATTATTGCAAATACGGCTACGGAGAAAAAAGAGACGGTCTGCTGTTCCTCGTCAGCATGGAGGATCGCGACTGGTGGATATCCACCTGCGGCTACGGCATAACCGCGTTTACGGATGCCGGAATCCAGTATATCGGTGAGCAGATGGTAGAGGATTTGGGTGACGGCAACTATGCCGCCGCATTCAACACCTTTGCCGAGCTCTCCGATGATTTCATCACAAAGTCAAGAGAGGGAGAGCCCTACGACAAGAGCAATCTGCCCAAGGGACCTCTTTCGATAGTTTGGATTTTGATCTCGATTTTGGTGGGCGTCGGCCTTGCGATGTTTATAGTCGGCAGGATGAAAGCGCAGCTCAAGACAGTGCGCTTCCAGGCGGCGGCAGGCGACTATATGAAGAGCGGCAGCCTTAATATAACGGAGAGCAAGGACACGTTTCTGTACAATACCGTTACGCGCACGGCAAAACCGAAGAATACTGACAGCGGCAGCTCCGGCGGAAGCAGCACGCATACATCTTCCTCCGGAGAGACACACGGCGGCGGAGGCGGTAAGTTCTGAGCCGCCGCAAAGAAAGCGAGGTGTCTATGAAAAAGCAACAGCAGTTTTAATCTTCATTCTCATCTTAGCGACATTTGCGTTAACCCCGTCGCTTGCTGCGGGTAATATAGTGATTACCCGTCAGCCGCAGAACGGAACCTTCCCGGAAAACAGTGCGGCATCTTGGAGCGTAGAGGCAGCGGGAGATAATCTTTCCTACCATTGGTTCATCGTGTACAAGGGCGTTACATATGACACCAACAAGTCCTTTGCCGAGGGTCATCCGTGGCAGAACGGTGTTCTCGGAAGCGGCTACGGCTCGAACGATAAAGGGAATACTTTCTTTATCAACGGTATCGGGAGTGCCCTTGACGGGGCGGAAATCTACTGTATCGTCTCGAACAAAACCGGCAGCGTGACCTCGGCGAGGGCTTATATCTCCGTAGGAGGAAGCAAGTTCCCACCGGAGCTTAAAGTGTCGGCGTCGGTCAGAGTGGAAAAGGGCAAGGTCCTCAAGCTCTACTGCGACGCCAAGGCATCGGACGGTGACGAGGTTAAGTCATATTTATGGTATGAAACAACTACCGGCAAGCTCAAGGATATTGTAGCCATAGGCGCGAACGAGGGATACTCGGAGGAAGATCCTATTCTCGTCTGCGACACGGGAAAGGCCGGGACGCGCTACTATGTCTGCTATGTTGAGACAAAGCTCGGCGGTAAGGCGTATTCGAGCGTCATTCCCGTCACGGTAGTCGAAAAGGCCGCGCCGACACAGAAGCCCGCCCCGGTGACTCCGGGCGCGGATAAAACCTCCGGGGTTCAAAAGACCTCCGAGCCGGACAGCGTTAAGGCGCCGGATGAAAGCGCAGTCGGTATGGAAACCGATATAGGTGAGTCCGGCTCTGTCGAGTCCACCACGGCCGCGAAGCAGAACAGCACGGGGAAAAAACTCTCCGTGAAGGCGGTTGTCATGATAGTGATAGCCTGCCTTGCAATAGGCGGCATAATAGCCGGAGTGGCGGTTGCCCTCAGGAAAAAGAAGCAATAGCATTTGAAAAAGGAGAGATTATATGAGTATATTTGATAAGCTTAAGAGCACAGCGCAGCAGGCGGCGACTTCTGCCATACAGTCGATAGGCAATAAGAGAGAGAAGTTCACCTTCGCTTCTCTGCCCGAGAGCCTTGCCGAAATGCAGGCGCTCCCCGAGGCGAGCCTTGACACACCGTTTAAGACGGCGGCTCTGACCGTCCTTGCCCTCTGCGCCTATGCGGCGGATAAGAATATCGGCCTTGAGATGCTCAACTGGCTCAGAGGTCCCCGTCCGCTCAACGGTCAGGAGATATCCTTCCTCAACGACCGCTTCCGCATGGCAAGACCTATCTCCCGTTCACCTACTTCGTAGCGCAACGCCCGACAATAACTACACTCCCTCTCAGCCCTATACAATCATCATTGAGAGCAATCACGTATCCGGCGAGGAGAAGGACTACATGAAGCTGTTCATTCCCTGCGGCGGTGCGGACGATCCCCGTCCCATTAAGATGCGCCAGCGCGGCTCCGACGGCAAGTGGTTCCTGTGGGAGCAGTACCTGCTGGCAGGCGTGCGCACCCCGAAGGAAGCCGACCCGTGGGCATAACAGGAGGGAAATAATATGGATATTTGCGGACTTTGGAAAGTCAGGGAAATGCATTTGGTTACCCCGGACGGCGAGAAAGTCTTTACGGCAGACAGTCAGGTCGATAACGATATGTATGCCGAAATTGTCCAAATGTGCAAATATATCATGGAATTTGCACCGGACGGAACGCTCAACACGCTCTTATTCGTGCCCGAAGAGGTGCGCGAAGAGGCGAAAAAGCAGGGCGCGGACATCCGCGAAAACGGATATGCGGTTTTGGAGAGTACCGTATGGAAGGAAGAAGACGGAAAGTTCTACTATGACACCGGGATTCAAGGCGAGGTGTTGGGCGAAAAGGTTGATTCCTTTGCGGAGATTTCACTTCTGCCGGATGACTGCCTTCTCTATAACCTCGGCACGATGATACTCGAGCGTGCGTAAACCGCGCCCTGCTTTAAAACGGCAGCAAAAAAGAAAATCTTCCGATTAAACGAACCCGCCCCGCCGACTGTACGAACCGTCGGCGGGGCAGGATTTTTTTGCCGTCTTTCTGTCTCGATTTCTTGACAAGCGTTTACTTGAAGTATAAAATTAAAATTAAGCAAGGGTAACTTTTCCGGGAGGATAATATGACGCTAAATGAACTGAAAGTGGGAGAGAGTGCTGTCATAACCGCCGTCGGCGGCGAGGGCGCTCTCAGATGCAGATTGCTCGATATGGGACTCATCCCGCATACCCGCGTGACGCTCCAAAAGGTCGCGCCGATGGGCGATCCGATAGAGATAATGGTGCGCGGCTATGAGCTGACGCTTCGCGTTGACGACGCGAAAAAGATAGAAGTCAGAACCGGGGAGGATGCAAAATGATATTCGCTCTCGTCGGTAATCAGAACTGCGGAAAAACAACGCTCTTCAATGCTCTGACAGGCTCGAATCAGCATGTCGGCAACTTCCCCGGGGTCACGGTCGATCAGAAGATGGGCGCGATAAAAGGCGCAAAAGACAGCTCCGTCGTCGACCTGCCCGGCATATACTCTCTGCGTCCGTATACGCAGGAGGAAATAGTTTCGCGCGACTTCATTCTCAATCAGAAGCCCGACGGCATCATAAATATAGTCGATGCCACGAATATAGAGAGAAATTTATATCTCACCCTGCAATTGCTCGAGCTGCGCGTGCCGATGGTGCTCGCACTCAATATGATGGACGAGGTGCGCTCGAACGGCGGCACAATAGATGTCAAGAAAATGAGCGACGCGCTCGGTATTCCCGTTGTGCCGATAAGCGCGGCAAAGGGCGAGGGTGTGTCCGAGCTTGTTGATCAGGCTTTGCAGGTCGCAAAGAGCAAAACTCTGCCGAAGGTCTGGGACTTCTGCTCCGACGGTTCGCCCGTCCACCGCTGCATTCACGCTATAGTGCATCTTATCGAAGACCACTCCTCGCGCCTTGACCTGCCGTGCCGCTTCTGCGCGACAAAGCTCATTGAGGGCGGCGACGATATGGCGGACAAGCTCGAACTCGACAGCAACGAGCGCGATCTGCTCGACCACTGCATAGTCGAGATGGAGAACGATACCGGGCTTGACAGAAACGCCGCGCTCGCCGAAATGCGCTACGAATTCATAGAAAAAGTAGTCGAAAGCTCGGTAGTCAAATGCCGCGAGAGCAAGGAGCACCGCCGCAGCATGAAGCTCGACCGTGTCCTGACCGGCAAATATACCGCCATTCCGGTGTTCGTCGGCGTTATGTGCCTCGTATTTTGGCTGACTTTCAATGTTATCGGCTCCGCGCTCTCCGACTGGCTGAGCATCGGAATAGATAAACTCACCGGACTCGTCGATTCGGGGCTGACCGCCTATGGAATCAACCCCGTTATACATAGCCTTATCATCGACGGAATCTTCGCGGGCGTTGGCAGCGTCCTCTCGTTCCTGCCGATAATAGTGACATTGTTCTTCTTCCTGTCTATTCTCGAAGATACGGGATATATGGCGCGAATCGCCTTTGTTATGGACAGACCGCTGAGAAAAATCGGTCTCTCCGGGCGCAGCTTCGTTCCCATGCTTATCGGCTTCGGATGCTCCGTCCCGGCGATAATGGCGACCCGCACCGTCTCGTCCGACCGCGACCGCAAGATGACAATAATGCTGACTCCGTATATGAGCTGTTCGGCAAAAATACCGATATATTCGGTCTTCTCGGCGGCGTTTTTCCCGGGACACGGTGCGCTCGTCATGATATGCCTGTATTTCTCGGGCATCGTGCTCAGCGTCCTGCTCGCGCTGATACTCAAGAATACGGCTTTCCGCGGCAATCCCGTGCCGTTTGTTATGGAGCTGCCGAACTACCGCATCCCGTCGCCCAAGAGCGTCGCACTTCTGCTGTGGGAAAAGGCGAAAGACTTCCTACAGCGCGCGTTCACTGTCATATTTGTCGCGACAATTATCATATGGTTCCTTCAGAGCTTCGACACGCGCATAAACCCCGTTGAGGACAGCGCAGACAGTATGCTCGCCGCTATAGGCAGATTTATCGCGCCGATATTCAAGCCCCTCGGCTTCGCCGATTGGCGCGTCGCAACTGCGCTTATCTCCGGCTTCACCGCCAAAGAAGCGGTTGTCTCCACAATGTCCGTCCTGCTCAACACGAGCGTATCGACCCTCGGCGGCGCACTCTCCGCTATGTTCACCCCACTGACCGCCGCGAGCTTCCTCGCGTTCACTCTGCTCTATACGCCCTGCGTCGCCGCGGTTGCAACTATAAAGCGTGAGATGAACTCGACCCTTGCAACGATAGGCATAGTTATTCTGCAGTGCGTTGTCGCGTGGCTCGTCGCGTTCGGCGTTTATCAGATAGGGAGCCTGATAGCATGAAACCCGTTGATTTTGTTATAATAGCCGTTATCGCCCTGCTCGTTGTGCTCGCGATAGTTTCGATCCGCAGGCAGAAAAAGCGCGGCGGATGCTGCGGCTGCTCAGGCTGCAGCGGCTGCTGCTCGCAGTGCGAAAAAAGTAAAGATAAATAACACACGGAGCCGATATCGCAATGATACCGGCTCTGATGCTTTGCGCTGCGCCGTTCTTGACAACAGTCTGCACGGAGTGTAAAATTTTTTGTATCAACCCGTTCTTGTCGCGGACAATGAAAGTATCAAAAACGGAGGTCCGGAAAAATGAATGCCGAGCTAATAAACGAACTGGTTCTGTCAACAGCTCTGAACCCGTCGAAACTTTCTTTGCGCACACCGATCGGAAGCGACCATATACTTGTTGAAAGCAGCAGCTTCCTCGATGAAAATCAGCTTATCACCGTCAGAGCCGATACAGGTACCGCGGGCTTTCCTGAGCATACACACGATTATATAGAAATTGTATATATGTGCTGCGGACACAGCAGACATATAGTCAACGGCGAGACTATCGAGCTCAAAGAGGGAGAGTTTTTGTTCCTCAGCCAGAATTCGCATCAGGAGAACCTGCTCGGGTGAAGAAGATATAGCGATAAATTTTATCGTCCGTCCGGCGTTCTTCAAGCAGATACTCATTATGCTTGGCGGAAAAGAAACTCTTCTGCACAGGTTTATTATCCAGTGTTTGACGGGCGATTCGGGAAAGGCGGCGTTTCTGCATTTCTGTTCCAGCGATATGTGTACGGTTCAGAATCTCGTTGAAAATCTCGTGTGGAATCTTCTGTATGAGTCTCGTGATGCGGATAAAATAAACGAGCTTACGATGAGTCTGCTTTTTATCCATCTCATGAACGATGTTGACGATATCGGATATAACGGCGGCAACAGCTCTTTTATTTTTACGGTTCTCGATTATATCGAGAGAAACTATGCGGACGGCAGCCTTACCGATCTCGGCGTTCTGACATATTATGATGTCAATGCCTCTCAAAGCAGATAAAGCGCTTTACCGGCAAAACATATACTCAGCTCGTTCAGGAAAAACGGCTTATGAAAGCCTGTGAATTGCTCAAAAACACAGCTCTCGGAATAGAAGAGGTGTCCCGCAGAGTCGGATATGACAATGTCAGCTATTTTCATCGGCTGTTCTTCAAAACATACGGCGTGACGCCGAAGAAATACAGAGACGCAGAAAGAAGATAAAATGAGACCCGGCGATACAGTTATAAGTACCGTCGGGTCTCATTTTGCTTGATTTTCGGGTCGTATTTATGATTTGCCGTTAAGCCTCAACTGCGTCGGATATCTGAAGACCTGCGGTCATCTCGTCGGCAACAAGCTTTCTGCGTGCTGACAGCTCGTCGTACATCTTTGTACGTACATCCTTGTCAATGGGATAGAAGAACTTCGGAAGAATACCGAACGCACTCGTGATTATCGGTATTCCGGTTCCCAGTGCGAAGAGCCACCATTTTGCCGTGTCGCTCTGAGTGCCTATCTTCATGCCCTGAACGTAGCCTATTTTCGCTAAGATAAAGCTCTTAACCGATGTCATCAGAACATTCTGAATTTTTAGTATAAGACCGCGTGCGGCTCCCGTCATTGCTTCGACTCTGTAGCCGTTTTTCCATTCGCAGTAGTCCATGGCTTCGTTGTAGAGCTCGTCGGTATGACATGGCGCACGCCGTATACCCACATTTCAACGAACTCCTCTATCATCATAACCGGGATCATGACCTTGCGCTTCATGAAGTTTTTGTTCAGCGAGCCTATGCCGAAAACTATCAGCCAGCACATATCCGTCCAGATATCCTCGGCTATCCACAGCTTTTTTGAGGTGAATTTTCTGCGCAGGGGTGAGACGAACGAGTAGCTGATGTTGAGTATCGGATAGGCGGGTATGCCGACGAGAGTCTGGAGCGACGCCTGACCGAGAACATCTATGTAATAGTCGGATCGGCTCTGCGATATCCCGAATCCCGAGAGAAAGTCCGAAAGGGTTATCAGCAGCAGAGGCTTGTTGTTTATAATAGCCTTCAATCCCTTCGCCACACTCGGACGCTCTATCGATTGAGATACTCGCTCTTTTGACACCATGTAGAACCAGAATGTCATCGCGGCGGAGAGAATGCTTGTTGCGCTGCCCATTATTATAAAGAGCTTCTTTAGCGACAAGCCTATCTTCTGAGCGTTGATTAGGTCGATTAGAAAGCCCATTATCCATTCCGGCATCTTTTCGCCGAGAAATCGCGAGAAAAACTTTGCCTGCGAGATAAGCCGTACTCGCTCTTCGGGGTTTGGCGTGATTGTTGAGAGCAGTCCCGCCTGCGAGATGCTGATGAATGTGTTCGCGGTCTCGTTTATAACGCTGAACGCAAAGAAATAGATGAGCTTGGGCAGATAGTTGGCGGCGGTATTCGGGAAAACATCGGCATGAACCAGTAGAGCATGCCGAAAATCGTCAGCGGTATCTTCATCCATATTAAATACGGTCTGAACTTTCCCCAGCGGGTTCGCGTCCTGTCAACAATCGCGCTGATAAATATGTCGTTTATAACATCCCACGCGCCGGTGAAGAGCGTGACAATGCCGTTTATCCTGAAGTCGATTTTTACGACATCCCAGATGAACCTGTTGCCGTATTTGCCGATGGAAAAACTGTCTGCAAAATCCTGCGCAACATATGCCGCGGTTTCGTTGTTGCCGACATAACGCCTCTGCAGCATATAGTTATCCATATGGCGTCCTCCTTTTCTCTGAATTTAAATGTCCTCCGGTGACTGATTTATCCGATCAATAGCCGCAGCTTATTTTGTCTACATTCACTGCTTTTTGACGGGACATATAAAAAGTTTTGTGATTATATACCTATTCTACTTCAACTCGGATAATAAAAAAAGATTCTGTGCTGTTCAAAAAGTGTCCTTATCTGCCGACTTCGTGTGACTTTTCGATGCAAATGCAAAGAGCCGATATCATGTGATACCGGCTCTGATAGATATTTTATTTGAATATCTTGCTGTATATTTTAGCTACCGTCAGCCTGATAAAACGGCTGAATTTTTCGCTCGAAGTGAGCTTCCTGTCCGCGTAGCAGACCGTGCCGCCGTCGGCGGTTCGCTCGAGCGTTTCTCCGAGACGCGGGAATAGGCGGACTGCGTTGCCCGTGAACATCATGTCTTTTTCATTTTCGGTCATGCAGTCGGTTTTTTTGAGTCCGCCGCTGAGCGCCGTGCAGGCGAGCGTCGGCGTGTACGGCGAATCCGAGCCGTAGAGAATGTTCTCCGCACCGACATCTTTGAGCAGTGCGCCAAGCTGTTTTTGCAGGCAGAAGCCCGCCGCGTCGAAATAGACATGGCGCATATCGCCCTTGAAATCGAACGGGATATCTTTCGGCAGATTGCCTCTCATCTGTATCGAAAAGCTGTTCATCCTGTCCGAGAGTATCGAAAGAAACGCGCCCGCGTGCGGGAATATCCACTTTATGTTCGGATATCTGCCGAATATGTTGTGCATGACCATGTTTGTGAATGTGCGCGTGGTGTCGTTGAAAAATTCGAGCGCGGGGATGGGAATATTTTCGTTTATTCCCTGCGACAGTGCGGCGAGCTTCCTCGCGTTCACTCTGCTCTATACGCCCTGCGTCGCCGCGGTTGCAACTATAAAGCGTGAGATGAACTCGACCCTTGCAACGATAGGCATAGTTATCCTGCAGTGCGTTGTCGCGTGGCTCGTCGCGTTCGGCGTTTATCAGATAGGGAGCCTGATAGCATGAAACCCGTTGATTTTGTTATAATAACCGTTATAGTTCTGCTCGTTGTGCTTGCGATTATTTCGATCCGCAGGCAGAAAAAGCGCGGCGGATGCTGCGGCTGCTCCGGTTGCTCCGGTTGCTGCTCGCAGTGCGAAAAAAGTAAAGATAAATAACACACGGAGCCGGCATCGCAATGATACCGGCTCTGATATTTATTCGGCTTGTCTTGTTCTCGTAAACACTTCCGAGAGATGTTTTCAGCGGCGAACGCTTTTACTTTGCGCAGCTCTTCGCGTTGCGCACGCAAAGCACGGCGGTATAAACGCCAATCAGAAGGAATATTGCCGCCAGCACAGTGCAGAATATACGCAAATCCGTGTCGGGCTTGTCGAATTCCGCGCAGCTTATGACGAACGCGGCAAACGCTATGATTGAAAGTCTGAACGGCAGCGGGCGGTGCCCTTTGTCGAACGCGATGAACAGGAGCGCGAGATATGACCCCACGCATACGATGCCGAAGACTAACAAAACGCCAATAGTCGTTTCGCTGAAATAGAAAAAGTCATCGAACACACCGCTTAATACCGACTCCGACGAAATCGGCAGGTGCAGATGGACGAGCCCGTAGGACGCACAGTATATGAACGCGTACAAACTGCAAAGAATATATCCTATAGCGGCGGATACGGTGTAAAATTTCTTCAATTTATTGTCGTTGATATCCATAAGAAAACCTCGCTTTCAAGAGCCTGAAGTGAGCTTTAGATATAACTGCCGTTGTGCTTCTCTCTGCACTTTCAGTGTAACATACAAAGCTATATATGACAACAAAATTCTCAAAAAAAAGCAAAATTAACAGCTTATTCACAAAAATGAAAAAGAGCCGGGCTTTTCGGGCATCGGCTCTTAAATGTTAAAAATAAAAATCAGCTTTCAAAATCAACGCTTTCGCGCTCGAGGCGAACCGCCTTGACGAAAGCGCGCACCTTGAGGTGCTCCGGGTGGCTGTCATATGCGTGCAGCGCGTCCCAACTCTCGAATTGCGAGAAGAGCGCCGCGTCATATTTGCCGCCGTTTTCGTTTATTCCGACCTCTGCCTTTATAAGCCCCGGAACAACGCCGACAAGCGCTTCGAGCAGCTCTTTGATGTGCTCCGCATTCTCTCGCTTGCTGTGTCCCTCCGCTTCATCTTTGAGCGCCCAGAATACTATATGAGTCACCATTTTCATTTCCTCCTGTTTTTGAAAATCTGATAGATTTTGCCCGCGCCGAGCATCACTGCCGCCGTCGCCGCTCCGGCGAGAAGCGCGCGCGATGCTATTGTAGCGTTGACGCTCTGACGGTCGGTTATGCGGCTTTCAATCGGTCCCAAGCAGGTGCATTTGAGCCCGAAATCCTTGAACGAATGGACGCTTGTCTCAAAGCTTCCGTCCTCGTGAACGGTTATCAGCCTGACGGACGGTCTGCCGCCGTCTGTGTATGCGCGGAATCCCGAGGTCTTGCACTGCGCGAGCAGTATTCCGTCAACCTCGCCCGCGAGATTGTTCATGTGGTCGTGGCCGAAGAACGCGCCCTTTATGTCGCCCATCTTCTTCCAGCTCTCAAACTGTCCGCTGTTGACGTCCGCCGGGCACGGACCCTCTGCGAGATATCCGTTGTCCTCGTCCTTGAGAACATACCAGTTCTTATTGAGATGCCCGTAGCCGCGCACGGCTTTCCACATCTCCCAGGGCTTCGCCTTTCTGAGAAGCTCATATTCTTCAACGACCGGGATGTGCTCGAACAGCAGAGCGGGCAGGGAGCACCCTTGTTTTCTTTTCGCAGCTTCGCCGCGTTTCGCTCGTACCAGTCTATCTGATCCTTGTGAACAACATCGTAGTATGAAATCTCTTTGTCGTAGAAAATATTGTTCGAGTCCATGAACCAGAGATTGAACTCCGGCTTGCCGCTCTTGCCTAAAATTGGTATGTAATAGTTCGAATATCCCGTGATATCCTCGTCGCATCGGCGGGTAACGCAGTATTCGGTGTTCACGAAAATCTCCGTCTGCTCCTCTTCGAGCGCGGAGTCGTGGTCGTGGTTGCCCATTATCGTCGCGAACGGAATCTTGCGCTCAACAACGGGTGCAATGAGACGCTCGAACTGCCTCTTGAACGACTCCATGCCGATGTCGTCGCGCGACGCCGCGCATATGTCGCCCATATAAACCGCAAGATCGGGCTTGAGCGCGTCGAGCGCGGTCTCGTGGAATTTCAGCGTGTCCGCGCGCTTCGCCTTGCCTTTTTCCGAGCTGACATCATCGTTCTCGTGCGGGTCGCCGAAGAGCAGGATTTTGAACTCTCCGTCCTCGTTGAATCTGAATTGCTTGTCGTACATCTCAGTTCTCCTTATCTGAAAACGGCTTCTCTTATCGCCTCGCTCACCGTGGGGTGGGGGAACGCCGTGTTTTTAATTTCTTCAACAGTCATTTTACTTGCGAGCATCGCCGCCGCGCCGTATATCAGCTCCGACGCATTGCCGCCCGCAATGTGAACTCCGAGCAGCCTGCCGCTTGTATTTTTTGATATTATCTTGCAGAATCCGTCCTGCCCGCCCTCGGCGAAAAATCTTCCGCTTGAGCGCAGCGGCGCTTCGCCGCAAACGGCGTCAATGCCTTTTGCGAGCGCACTTTCGAGCGTCTCGCCGATCGATGCCGCCTCGGAAAAAGTGAACACGACCTGCGGAATCGCGAGATAGTCTATCTCGTCAGTCTTGCCGAGAATATTGTTTATCGCCGCTGCGATTCGCGGTATGCTGCATGAGCTGACATGCTTTTTGGTTCGCGTCTCCGGCGGCATAAACGCCGGGAACAGCAGTTTGCATGTGGCTGTCTGTATTGAGATTTTCAAGCCCGATGTTTTCGATTCCGAGCCCGTCATAACGCGCCGTTCTGCCGGATGTGTTTATTATAATATCCGCTTCGGCCGTCTTTTCTTTTCCGCGCGTATCGGTATATTTAATGCTCCCTCTGTCCGCCGAAACGGCCCTGCACGAAGTGAGAATATTTATTCCGCTCTTTTTGAGACTGCGCCGCAAAAATGTGCTTATGTCTTTGTCCATAGTCGGGGCGATTCTCTCCGCCTGCTCGATTACAGACACTCTGCATCCGAGCGCGTTCAAATATTCCGCCGCTTCAAGCCCCGATGCCCCACCGCCTATAATCGCGGCGCTTTTCGGTATTGTGTCAAGATTATATACATCGCTCACATCCGTGATATCCGCGCCGGAAATTTCAAGCTCCTTTGGCTTTGAACCCGTGCAGATGAGCAGATTTTTTGAATATATATCATTTTCGCCTGCGGCGGTTATGAACAGCCCGTCCGCCTTGCCTTTTATATGAGCTTCTGCATTTATGACTTTCACTCCCGCGTGTTCGAGCGAATCGGCGATGCCGCATTTCAGCTGACATATAACATCATTTTTATGCGCGAGCGCAGCGCCGAGATTGAAATCCGCTTCTTTGCAGGTAACTCCGAATTTTTTGGAATCGAGTGTTTGCCTGAAAATCTTCGCGCTGTGGAGCATGGCTTTCGACGGTATGCAGCCTCGGTTCAGGCACACTCCGCCGAGCTCGTCTTTTTCTATGAGCGCCGTTTTCAGTCCGCTCTTTGCGGCTGTTATCGCCGCGCTGTATCCGGCGGGTCCGCCGCCGATAACGGCAAGGTCAAAGATATCCATAGGCGCTCCTTTCGCTTTTTTTCAATTATATCCGAAATTTTCCCTGCGGTCAATCGAACGCTCTGTTTTTTGTTGACTTTGAAGGCTGTAAGCATTAAAATTATCGTTGTATAAAATCTTTTGCTGTGAGGTATTCGATGAAAACACCGGCTTATCACAAATCTCTTGAAACGCTCCATGTAAACTGCCTTGAGCCGCGCGCTTATTTCATTCCCTTTGCGGATGAAAAAACCGCCGCTTCGCGCGAGCGCAGTGAGTCCGATTATTTTGTTCCGCTCTGCGGCGAGTGGGATTTCCGCTTTTTCAAAAGCTTTGAAGATGTCCTGCGCGAGCCGCCCGAATATGTCGGCGAGAGCGGATTTGATAAAATATCCGTCCCGCGCAGCTGGCAGACCTATACCGACCGCGGCTACGATGTCCCGCTTTACAGCAACCTCGAATATCCTTTCCCGACCGACCCGCCTTTTGTCCCGGACGAGAACCCCTGCGGGCTCTATGCCAGAAAATTTACGCTCGATGAAAAGCTCTCTTCACGCGATTTATTTTTGAACTTCGAGGGCGTGGATTCCTGCTTCTATGTCTGGCTCAACGGAAAGTTCGTCGGCTTCAGCGAGGTCTCGCACTGCACGAGCGAGTTTGATGTCACGGACTTTGCAGTCAGCGGCGAGAACACTCTCTGCGTGCTCGTCGTCAAGTGGTGCCCCGGCACTTATCTTGAGGATCAGGATTGCTTCAGATTCTCGGGAATTTTCCGCGAGGTCTATCTGCTCGCGCGCGGAAAAGAGAGACTTGATGATATCTTTGTCAAAAGCTATGTTTCCGATGATTTCAATTCAGCCGAACTTCGCGTTGAAGCGAAGCTCAGCGCGCCTTGTGATATAAAATATAAGCTCGTCGCGCCGAACGGCATCGTTGTGTCCGAAGCGTCGGCGGCGAAAAATTCAGTATAAGCGTCGATTCTCCCGTTCTCTGGAACGATGAACAGCCCGAGCTTTATGAACTCTGGCTGACCGTCGGCGACGAAATCGTTTTGCTCGATACTGCGGTGCGCCGCTTTGAGATAAAGGACGGAATCTGCCTTCTGAACGGAAAAGCGGTCAAGGCTCGCGGTATCAACCGCCATGATTCAAATCCTGTTACAGGTCACGCCGTCACGCTCGACGATATGATTGAGGATATTATGCTCATAAAGCGTGCCAACTGCAATATGATCCGCACGTCGCATTATCCCAACGATCCGCGCTTCCCCGCGCTGTGCGATAAATACGGCATAATGCTGACCGACGAAGCCGATATCGAGACCCACGGCATGGGCTACGACTGGGAGGGCGAATGGGACTGGACGCGCTGGTCGCATCTCTCGTCCGCTCCCGAGTGGCGCGAGGCTTATGTCGACAGGGCAAAGAGACTCTTTGAGCGCGACAAGAACCACGGCTGCGTCGTGCTCTGGTCGCTCGGCAACGAGTCGGGAGCGGGCGTCAACCACCGAGCGATGGCGCAGTATATCCGCTCGCGCGATGACCGCGCTCTTGTCCACTATGAAAACTCCCACCTCGAGTTCAAGGCTGTCCCCGAGGGCGAAAATTTTGCCGATATCTCGGATGTCGAGAGCCGTATGTACGCCGGCACGGAATATATAGAGAACTATCTCAATAATAAAGAATATAAGAAGCCTTTCTATATGTGCGAATATGTCTGCTCGATGAGCACGGGTGATGTCTATCCGTTCTGGGATCTTGTCGAGAAGTATGACAACAATTTCGGCGGCTGCATCTGGGAGTGGTGCGACCACGCGGTCAATGTCCCGGACAAAAACGGCAGTGCCCGCTATTTTACGGCGGCGATTTCGGCGATTTCCCGAATAGCTCCATTTGCTGCATTGACGGACTCGTCTATCCCGACCGCACTCCGCGCCCCGGCTATTTCGATATGAAGCGTGTCTATCAGCAGTATTCGGCTGTATATAACGGCGACGGCAGCGTGACCGTCACGAGCCGCAGACGCTTTACCACTCTCGACGATACGGAGATTCACTGGACTCTTTCAGAGAATGGCAAGACCGTTTCAGAGGGCACGACTGCTGTACTTTCAACACCCGCGCAGGGGAGTACGACTGTAAAGCTTTTTGACCCCGCAGATTTTGACTCGCTCTCGTCCTGCCTGCTGACTCTGAGCTTTGTCTCGACGAAAGATACCCCTTGGGCGGAAAAGGGCTTTGAAACGGGCTTCGAGCAGTTTGTACTCAAGGACTATACGCCCTATGTGCCAAAAGACGGCAGAGTCGAGCTCGGCGAAAATGACCGCTTCGCGGTTATCAAGGCGGGAAATATCGCCTATACTTTTGATAAGCCCTACGGGCGCATATCTTCTATAACCTGCGGCGGTAAAGAGCTGCTGAGCGCACCCGTTGAGCCGCAGATCTGGCGCGCGCCCTGCTATAACAGAGGCTCGTCGGAGATGTGGAGGCTCAAGAACTTCAGATATGCCGCGCAGAAAACATATTCCTGCCTTGTCTGCGAAACTGACGGCGGCGTGTGTATAAAGACGAAGATAGCGATCGGCGGCCCGTCCTGCCCGCCGGTTATCCACGCCGATGTCGATTACAAATTCACGCCCGACGGCTGCGTGACGCTCTGCTTTGACGGCGACGTTATCGAGAAATGCCCGATACTGCCGAAAGTCGGCTACAGGCTCTTTATGCCTGCGGAAAATGAAAGCGTCAGCTATTTCGGCTTCGGTCCGAGAGAAGCTTATGTCGACAGATACAAGTCTCAGCGTCTCGGACTCTGGAACACAACGGCGACGGATAATTTTGAGCATTATATCCGCCCGCAGGAGAACGGCGCGCATTACGGCACCCGTTTTGCCGAGGTTTATTCAAACGCGGCGGGACTCAGATTCGAGCCGTTCGGCATGGAGCACTTCAGCTTCAATGCCCAGCATTTCACGGCACAGATGCTCGAGGATACGAAGCATGATTTTGAGCTTGAGCCCCTCAAAGATACCGTTGTCAGCCTCGATTGGCGCATGACAGGAATCAGCGAGGCGGAGTATCACAACGACCCTGAGCGTGCACTTCGCCGTATCGACGAAAAGAAACTCAATTTCGGCTTTGTTATAAGACCGTTTGAAAAATAAGACTTCACGGGAGAGATACAATGTTTCTGAAAGAACTGCTTGAGGGCACGACCGTTGCGGGTGATTATCCGCAGGTGGATATATGCGATATATCTACGACTCGCGCAAGGCAAGACCGGGCACGGCGTTTGTCTGCATGAAAGGCGAGACAACTGACGGACATAAATACGCAAAGAGCGCATATGACCTCGGCTGCCGCGTGTTCGTTGCGGAAGAGGCGCTCAGCCTGCCCGATGATGCAATCGTGCTGATGAGCGAAAACACGCGCCGCGACCTCGCGCAGATGAGCATAAACTTCTTCGGCCACCCTGCAGATGAGCTGAAAATGATAGGTATAACCGGCACGAAGGGCAAGACAAGTATAACTTATATCCTGCGCAGTGCGCTCGAAAACTGCGGCATAAAAACAGGCGTTATCGGCACTATCGGCGCGTTTTACGGCGACAAAAAAATACCAACCGTCAACACGACTCCCGAATCATATGAGCTTCAGAAAATTTTGCGCGAGATGGCAGACGGCGGCTGTGAGGCTGTCTGCATGGAGGTCTCATCGATAGGACTCAAGATGAGCCGTGTCTACGGAGTTGAATTCTATGCCGGGATATTCACGAATCTTTCGCCCGACCATATCGGCGGAAATGAGCATAAGACATTTGAAGAATACGCCTATTGGAAAAAGCAGCTCTATGTCCACAGCGGATTCACCGTTGCCAACCGAGACGATGCGTTTTTTGATGATATTGCCGCCGCGTCAAAAGGCGAGGTGATAAGCTACGGACTCGACGAAAAGTGCGATTACTACGCAGAGAATATAAATCCTCTGCGCCGCCCGGGCTTCCTCGGAATAGAATTCGACTGCAAGAGCAGGTTCGATGCTCCGTGGCACGCACAGGTCAGCATGCCGGGATTTTCAGCGTCTACAACGTCCTCGCATCCGTCGCGCTCCTGCGCAAGATGGGCATTCCTGTTGAAAAAATGCGCG
>ENA-OQEN01000057-OQEN01000057.1-human-gut-metagenome-genome-assembly--contig:-NODE-57-length-40363-cov-2.708569_pt1 | contig 40363 bp, 50 predicted proteins | sample MGYA00242791_ERZ504627 | MGnify/ENA primary metagenome ERZ504627 (study PRJEB26092, sample SAMD00036316) | human gut metagenome | host: Homo sapiens | study: EMG produced TPA metagenomics assembly of... | reverse complement strand
CGCTCGCCGGCGGTTGCGCTGATGCCGGATGTAACAATAAAACCTTTGCGCTCAAAGGCAAATGCCGTAATTAACCTTATGGGTACGGCGGGCGGCATTATCGTTCTTGCTTTGGGAATGATTTTCGGCACCGGAAGCGTGAAAAACTCAATGATGAGCTACACACCGTTCTTTGCAATTATTGCGGGCGTGATGCTTGCGGCATTGGTTTTTTTCATGATCACGGTTCGGGAGCCGAAGTTTGCGGAGGAAATGCGGCAGCAAAGTAAACGGTTGAACCTTGACGAGACAGACGAAGAAACAAGCGGGAAAAAGAGGCTTTCGAAAGGAGAAAAAACTTCACTCGTTCTGATACTTGCATCCGTTGCGCTTTGGTACATGGGGTATAATGCGGTAACATCGAAGTACTCGGTTTATGCGGGAAAAGTTTTGAATCTTGATTACAATTCGACTCTGATGATTGCAAACATCGCTGCAATTGTATCCTACATTCCGGTGGGGGCCGCAGCTTCGAAAATCGGACGCAAAAAAACTATTCTCGGCGGAGTCGTGATGCTTGCATCCGCATTCGGTGTTGCCGCATTCCTGCGTGAAGGCAGCAGTGCGCTCCTCATGAACTGTATGTTTGCGCTTGCCGGAATAGGCTGGGCAACAATAAATGTAAACAGTTTTCCGATGGTTGTTGAAATGTGCAGCGGCGGTGAAATCGGCAAATTCACCGGATATTACTACACTGCAAGTATGGCGGCGCAGGTCTTGACGCCTTACCTGAGCGGGCTGCTTATGGACAAAATCGGAATGACATCGCTGTTCCCGTATGCAACATGCTTTGTTGCACTTGCGTTCGCGGCAATGCTGTTTGTGAAACACGGCGACAGCCGTCCGCAGGCACGCTCCGGTATTGAAGCGTTGAATTATGAGGATTGACGAATGCGCCGTTAGGCGGTGAGCGCACAGCAAAACAAACAAAAATGAAACTAATGTGTATTGAGCATTAAGGAGAAAAATGATAGATATTCATTGTCATATCCTGCCCGACGTTGACGATGGAGCCGTCGATATGACGGAATCCGTTGAAATGCTTCGCATCGCAGCGGAATGCGGAGTTACGGATATTATTGCAACGCCGCATTGCGCACCGGGCGAGTTTGATAATTATGCGGGAGAAAAACTTTTCGCTGCATTTTCGGAGCTTTGTGAAGCGCTCTCAAAGACAGGCGCGGAAATAGGTCTGCACCTTGGCACGGAAGTGTTTGCCTGCCCGGAAACGCTGAAACTGACAGACAGTGGAAAACTGCTGACGCTTGCTGATTCCGATTTCATGCTTGTGGAGTGTGCTTTCGATGAGGATCCTTGGTTTATGCTGGAAATGCTTCAAACTGTTGCCGCAAGCGGAAAAAGACCGGTGGTGGCACATCCTGAAAGATACTATTTTGTTCAGGATGATTTGCGCTATGCTTTGGAATGGGCTGAAGCGGGATACAGTCTGCAAATAAATACTGGAAGTTTAACGGGGTATTTCGGCAGAGGTTGCAGGCGAACCGCATTTGAACTTTTAAGCAGCGGTGCAGTTACGCTTGCTGCAAGTGACGCTCACGGAGCAAAATCAAGAACTACGGATATGCGTAAGGCATATAAAACAGTCGTTTCCGAATTCTCGAAGGAATATGCTGATTTGATTTTTTCCGAAAATCCCGCTCGTTTGTTGAAAAATAAAACCCTGAAGCCGATAGGACAGATACTTACCGAAACTGCACGCGGTTCCGGTTTTTTGAGTGATGAAGAATACTGGGGCATATGATACTGCCCAAAAATCAAATTAAACAGTTTGCGCAGATGAAGGAAGCCTTTCAAAACGCTGATAACAGCAGTGATAACGAAAAAAAACGTGAGCGAAGAACCGGTCGGAGCAGAAATACTCCGTAAAATCGATGCGCAGAGGCAAATGCTGCAAAAGAGAAACTGGAATGATGAAGCCGGTTTTTTCGCGCCTGCATTGCTGCGGATGCAGAAACTGTTCATGCATCGGGCGGAATCGGCACTCTGTCGGAAAAGAAAATGCATTCCGTGATAAAATACTTTATTGAACCCGACGCTTCAAAGCATGAATTAAGGGTCGGAAACAGCATTGTTGATGTGAAAAACGAAAGCGGTGTTTTTGAGGTGCAGACAGCTTCATTCAATGTTCTCAGAAAAAACTGCCGTCGCTTTTGAATTCGAATTGCGTCACCGTGGTGCACCCGATTCCGTTTGAAAAGCATATAGTCAAACTCAATGCTGTGACGGGAGAAATCGGCAAACGTCGCAAAAGTCCGAAACGCGGGTCGTTTTTTGATGCTTTTTTGAGTTATACAAGCTTGCGGAGATTATTGAACACAACAACCTGAATATCCTGCTTTTGCTTGTTGATACGGATGAATACAGGCTTGAAAATGCACCGGTAAAAAAGCGTGGACGCAGACGGCGCAGCACAACGGAGCGTTTTGAGCGCATTCCTATCGCGCTGCGCGGTTCGATTTTGATTTGCGGGCAGCAAGACTGGCGAATGCTGCTGCCGACAAGCTCCAAACAGAGTTTACGTCGGCAGAACTTGCCGCCGAGGCACAAATACCTCGGAAAACGGCGCAAACAGCTCTTCGGGTGCTGTCAAGGGTCGGCACCGTACATCTCACAGGGAAGCGCGGAAGAATGAACTTGTACGGCAGCAAGCCCGTACAGATGTCGGAATGAAGCCAAACTGTTTCGGCTTGCAGCGAACCGAATAAACTGACAGTTAGGTAGATTTAGATATCATGTTTGCCGCTGAGGCAGCTGTTCAGCTTTGCAAGAGCGCGTTTTTCAATGCGCGATACATATGAACGCGATATGCCGAGCTTTTTGCCTACTTCGCGCTGCGGCATTGCAATGCCGTTTGCGAAACCGTATCGCATTTCGATAACGATTCGTTCGCGTTCGTCCAAAATGCTTTGCGCAGCACTCCGCACGGCACGGTATGCTGAATTATTGATTGCAGTATCGGCAATGGGGTTTTCGGCACTTGCAATAACATCCGCAAGCGTGATTTCGTTGCCGTCCCTGTCCGTGCCGAGCGGTTCATCCAAAGAAACTTCGTTATTTTTTTTCTTTTCCGCACGAACGGACATAAGTATCTCGTTTTCAATGCATCTTGCTGCAAAGGCGGACAGTGTCCGACCCTTGTTTGCGTCAAAGCTTCCGACTGCTTTTATGAGTCCGATAGTCCCGATGGAGATAAGATCATCCGCATCACGGCCGCGTGTCGTGTACTTTTTTGCGATATGTGCAACGAGTCGAAGATTATGTTCAATGAGCTTGTCGCGTGCGTCATCATCGCCCGCTGCAAGTTTTTTTAACAGTGCCTGTTCCTCTTCCGGCGTCAAGGCGGGGGGAAAGCTGCTTTTTGTTGTGACCATGCCCACAAACACAAACATATTTCTGAATATCTGCGCAATGAATTCAAACATAGCATCCGTTCCTTTCCGAATTTTCAGGGTTTACCGTCAGCACTGCCTGCGTGCATTTACAATATCAACCAGTATCACATCATCGCCGATTTTTTGAATTTTGCAGAACGGGATAACAAGTTCTTCCGAATTGCGCAAAAGCCCCAAGAAACGTGACGGTCCGGGAACCACAATTGAACATATTGTGCCCGTACAGTCGTCAATTTCAAGGTCACATATGCACCCGAGCCGCGCACCGTCGCATATGTTGATTATTTCCTTTTCGCGCAGCTCACAAAAAGTTGTGTTTGCCATAATTCGCCTCCGTTCGACTGAAATGTCGAAAATATTCTCATAGAAGCATATGCAGGTAAATGCTCTAAAGAACGAATTGATCCTTAGTTTGTAAAAAAACAGTCAAGAGGTATAGATTCTTTTCATGCTGCACAAGCTGACAGCATTAAGGCTAAGCAAACGCTGATAATAAATTGCGGAGCGGGAGGTTTTGCATGTCGATTGCGGCAATGACGGCAATAGTTTTGATTCTCTTGACATTAACAGGGGTGCTGCGGCATACCGTGGAGGAAACGGGGATAAAAAACACGCATGTTATTTATTGGCTGATCTGTGTTATCTGTCTTAAAGCTTTTCTGCTGAACCCAACGCCGGAAATTGAGCTGAATTTCGGGTTAGTTCCGATAATAATCGGTCCGGCCGTTTTTGCTGCCGCAAAGGGCACCGCAAACAGGGTCATTCCGTTTGCTTTTGTCTTCGGAATTGTCTATATGTTGATAAATTTTTCGGTGCAAAATCCTGAAACGGCGAATTATTTATATGGTTCGGTCATTCTCACTGCGGCTTTGATTTTCGGGAGACGTCGTGATATTTCAGCATTTGCATGCGCAGCGGTTCTCGCACCTGTATTCGGAGGGTTGGCAGAGTTTGCGATTGAATATACCAGCATTGGGTACGGAGCGGTGCAGCTGTCAACGGAAGTCTGCGATGCGCAGATGATAGGTATTGCGGCTTATGCGGCGGCGTGTGAGATCTGCGGCATTCTTAAATATGCCGTTCGAAGGCATATGGGACGGTTAAATAATAAATCATCGAGCGTCGGAAAGAAGAAATCCGCAACCCGATAGAACCGAACATGATACAACAGCTCTGTTTAAAAAGACGCGGCTATGTCTGCGTCTTTTTGTTTGCTTTTTTGCAGACTGCTCGTCACCGAACGGTCATATCGATCGGAGCATGTACATACCATTTATCGAGAGCCGATGGGCTGAGCGGTCAGACAAAAACGCTCCGGTACATTAAAAAACGGGCGGTTCGAAGGAAACTGAAGGAAGCGAGGGAAAACGATGGAAGCAAAGCCGAGAATAAGCACATTAACAACGGCTGAAAAAGAGATCGTACGCATTGTTCCGCAGCGATTTCGCAGTGCGGTTGAGCAGATTCTTGAGGGCGGAAGAGCGGATGAAATCAGGTTTATTATTGACAGACCGATGCAGGCGGCGGGCAGACGGGGCGAGCAAGTTTTTTTGCAGCTTAAACCGTTTACAAAATCAGAAGCATGTGAAATGCTGGAGGCAATATGCGGGCATTCGGTTTTTGCACGCGAACAGGAGCTGCTGCAGGGCTATGTGACGCTTGCAGGCGGGGCAAGGGTCGGCATATGCGGAAAACCTCTTTATGAAAACGGGAAAGTTACACGATTGACTGCGGTTACAAGTTTTAATATCAGAATCCCACGTGAAGTTATCGGCTGTGCAGAGCGTTTCATTGGGAGGTTCTTTGATGGCAGCATGCCTTATCGGCAATTATTGCTGCTGCTCCGGGCGCAGGCAAGACGACATTTCTCAGAGATTGTGCGCGCTGCTTATCGGACGGAATAGGTGTTCCGCGCTCGCTGCGTGTTGCAGTTGCGGATGAACGCAATGAGCTTTCCGGAACAACGGAGGGACACGCCGCCATGAATCTCGGTATAAGGACGGATATTATGGAGGGGATACCAAAGGCTGCTGCAATCCCGATGCTTGTTCGCAGCATGGCACCTGATGTAATAATAACCGATGAACTGTCGGGTGCAATTGATACGGAGGCTGTTTCGGAAGCGGCAAAATACGGCATTGCGGTTATTGCATCGATTCATGCCGGAAATACGGCTCAATTGAGAAGCAAAGCTTGGCTCCGACACGCGGTTGAAGACGGGCTGTTTGCAAAAGTTTTTTTGCTGAGAAGAACATCGCGCGAAATATCATTGTACGAGACTGATATTTTAGACGAAAACAAACGGAGACGAATTACACGGTGCTGAAACTTTTACTTGCCGCCGCAGCTTCTGCATCTGCATGGCAGCAGGAAGGGTTGCGGCCGAAAAATTCAAACTCCGCCAAAAGACATTGTGCGGTTTCTTATCTGATTTAAAGGTGCTTGAGGCAGCATTGAAATATGAACGGACGGACGTTAAATCTCTTGCGTTATTGCTTGCGGCACGCGGAAGTCTGCGGGAATTCTGGAGAATAATGAGTGATGAACTGACGAACGGTGCAGGATTTGGTGAAGCATGGCGTCGGCACAGGTGCGAATTGATGCTGAACGAGGATGTCGGAGCAATTGCTGACGGATTTGCGGAACATTTCGGTTCCAATGATGCCGAAACAGAGCTCAGTCGGCTTGAAGGCACGCTGAAGCAGCTGTCAGAAAAGGAAAAAACACAGTGTGCGATTTTTATGCAAAAAAGCAGACTGGCGGTATCATTATCGGCTTTGCTGGGGGCAGCGGCTGCACTGATGATAATTTAGTCTTCGGATAATGCAGCGGCAGCCGAAAATGAACATTCCGAAGACGGAAATGTAAGTATTTACTGAATTAAACGAGGAAAAAAACGATGGGTATAGATATTGTTTTTCGCATTGCGGGCATCGGGATTCTTGTTGCGGTTGCATGCCAGCTTCTGAAGCAAACGGGGCGCGACGACATTGCAATGCTGACCGCACTTGCAGGGCTTGTGATTGTTTTGACGATGGTTATCGGTCTTATTGCAACGCTTTTCGGAAATGTTCGAAGTGTGTTTGAATTGTATTGATGAAAGCACCGAAACAGGAACGAAACGCAAATGGACACTTTTTCATTGATCGGTTTTGCGGTTGTGACAGCGATTTTGAGCTGCACTGTGCGTCAATTCAACAATGCGGCGGGAATGAATGTTGCGCTTGCGGGCGGCGCGGTCATATTGCTTTCAATTATTGCGAAAGTGAGCGGAGTTGCAGCGGCACTGAGCTCGGTTGCCGCATCCGGCGGCCTTGAAGGAGAATCCGTTGCCGTGATCGTGAAAGCCATCGGGATTGCGTATACAACCCAAATCGCTGCCGCACTGTGCAGGGATCTCGGAGAGACGGCACTTGCCGTAAAAACGGAGTTGATCGGAAGAATAATGCTTATGACGCTCGCAGTGCCGCTTATTCTCAAAATCACGGAAATGCTGACGGAACTTGTTCGAAACAGTCTTACACAGTAAAAAGCAACGGCATACAACTGCTGAAAAAATACATACAAGAAGGCAACCGCTGTCCCGCGGAGTAAGTCTTCCAAAATGAGGTTATGGATATGATAAATCGTTTATGTGCCGCAATGAAAGAAGGGGCATGGAGGGCAATTACCGGAAAGTGCGGATTCCGAACCACAAGTGTTGTCAGAGGCTTTGCAGTGTGTGCGTTAATTGCGGTATGCATGGCTGTACTCACATTGCCGCGGAATGTTCGGGCAGACGAGCTGCCGGATGAAGGTATGCAGAATGTTGAAACAGAGTTGGAACGGCTTCTTAATGAATATGATTTTTCGGAATGGCAGCAATACTTTGACGAGACGAAGCAAACGGTGGGAAACATTACGGAATATGGTGATGTAAAAACTTTAATTGAAAAAGCTGCATCAAACGTTATTGAAGCCGATGAACCAACGAGCATTCTGTTGATTGTGAAAGACATTTTTGTGCCGAACCTGAGATTTGCACTTGTCCGCACGGCCGGCATCGCTGCCCTCGGTATTCTGACAGGATTGTGCGGAATTGCAATAGGGGATGAGTGCGCGGGAACGAAGAAAATGCTGCTGCTGTTTCTCTGTGCGGCGGCGATACTCAGCATCTCGGCAGTGTTTTCGGATCTCACAGGCACGGCTGCGGACGCAATCGGAAAGATAAGGTGTTTCAGTGAAACTGTCGAACCTATTATGATCGGGCTGCTTACAGCGATGGGGTGTGCAAAAACAGCAAAGCTGATGAATCCAATGCTTGTGTTTCTGATAAACGGAATAGTGTTTGTAATTGAAAAAATAGTTTTGCCGATGCTCCTGGCTGCGGGTGTGCTGACAATAGTTGACGGATTATCGGACAAATTAAAAGTCGGAAGGACAGTGAAATTACTTCATAAAAGCGTGAAATGGCTGCTTGGCTTATTGACGACGGTGTATATTGCGGTAACTGTTGTTGGCGGAATGACAGCAGGTGCAGCGGACGGGATCTCTGTTCGGACGGCAAAATATGCGATAGATCGACTTGTTCCGGCAGCAGGAGGCATGGTTACCGGCGCGGCCGATGCGGTTCTCGGAAGTTCAGCCTGCTTAAAAATTCGGCCGGAACGGTTGCGATTATTCTTGCTGCGGCGGTAATCGCAAAGCCGATGCTGACTGTTGCGGGCGGAATGTTCGCACTGCGTATAACATCGGCAATCTGCGAACCGTTTTCGGATGAACGGATACCAAAAATGCTTGACGGTATTGCAGAAACGGTTTCATATCTTTTTGCCGCTGTTGCTGCCGTTACGGGCATGTTTGTGATAAGTCTTGTTGTGATGCTTTTAACCGGCAACGCATTGGCGGTTTAGAATGCAAATCAACGGAAAACAGCACAGAGCTGCTCACCGTGTAACGAACAGAAATGCAGCGGACGGGAAGTCAATGCTCTTTGAAAACATTGGCGGATGGAGGGAAAATGCTGAATTTATTTCTTAAACTTATTGCTGCGGCAACAGCAGCGGCAATTGCCGAAGCTTTGCTGCCGGACGGCGGAGCAAAGGGCGGCATAGCGGGCGGAGCAATGAAACTTATCAGTTTTGCACTTGCCGCGGCAATTGCGGCGGATGTTGCAGCAATTGTTGCATCATGGAGCACGGGATGAACGAAAAATGCCGTGAGAATACTTTTTGGACAGCGAAAAAATGTGCGAAAAGGCGAAAATAACAGTGCGGAGATATAGATGAAAAACGGAAATTCGATATTTGCGGTGCTTGCAGAAGCACTTGAAAAGAATAAGAAATTGAGAACGATCCTGTATGCGGTTCTAATAATACTTGCTCTTGCGATTTTTTTGACGTCCGGTTTGTTCGGCGGCGGAAAAAATACAAATAAATCCTCAGGAAGAACGGAGGAAGAACAGACGGGTGAGTTCTCGAACACCGAAGAGGCACGTATGCTTGAAGCAAGACTGGAAGATATTCTTTCGCAAATGCAGAATGCGGGACAGGTGCGAGTGATGGTAACATTTGATAACGCACAGGAAAAGGTTATAGCTGCGGATGAGCAGAAAAGCAGCGGCAGCTCGGGTATATCCGAGGCATCGCGTCCGGTCAAAACATCCGGAAGCGGGGGAGAAAGCCCGATAATACTTACTGAGCGTATGCCAAAGATACGCGGAGTAATCGTAATCGCGGAAGGTGCAGCGGATATTTCCGTGCGATTCAGTCTTGCGGCGGCGGTCAGTACGGTGCTCGGCATCGACGAAAACAGCGTGGAGGTGTTTGCTATGCGCCGAAACGAATAAATACAAACCCTGCGGGAGAAGAGACGGCTCAAAATGCCGCAAAAGCTTTAAAAAACCGACATCTGAATTAAACATGGAGGAAAGAAAATGAAAAAGAACGGATTCAAACTCACAAAAAAGGGCATTATCGCGCTTGCTGTGCTGATAATCCTGCTTGCGGGCGCAATTTGGCTGAATATAAGACTCAACGGAGAGAATCCCGCGGACGGCGGCAGCGCGGACGGAACATCTGCTCCCGGCAAAGACGGTGCATCGGGAACAAATGTTTCCACCGTCGGCGGCAATGCGAATATTTACAGCAGCTATTTCGCGAATTTTCGCGATGAGAGAAATCTTGTACGTGCACAGGAGATCGAATACCTGCGTATGATACTTGCAGAGGAGGGGTCAGATGCAGAAACGGTTCAAAACGCAAAAGAGAGACTGATGGAACTTGTCAGCAACATGGAACAGGAATTTGCGATTGAGAGCCTTATACGGGCAAAAGGTTTTCTTGATGCAGCCGTAACTTTGAGAAGTGATGCAATCAGCGTTATCATCGATGGTGAGACACTGAGCGATGAAGAGGTTGCAAGGATTCTTGACATTGTTCAAACCGAAACCGGCGCGGAGGCATCAAAGATTAAAATATCTCTCAGCAGAGGCTGAATCGGAACGGCAAGAATTGCTTAAACCTCCGAAATTTGTTTTCTGTGTGGATTTCCTGCAGATTTTTTCAGAATAATTAACGTCAATTGTTTACATTCCCGAAGAAGTTTGGTATAATTATGTTGACTAATTATAAGGAGGAGTCCATATCATGGAAAATGAGAATACCGTAATGACCGACATTAAGGTCAACGAAACCGGCAAAGTGTCCTTTGCTCCCGACGTAATTGCAACGATTGCAAACCTTGCCGCATCGGATGTTGAAGGTGTAACCGGCCTCGGCGGAGGTTTTGCAGACAGCCTTACGGGAATCCTCGGGGGTAAGAAGAGCTACACAAAGGGTGTTCGCGTCGAAGTCGGCCAGGAAGAAGCTGCTGTTGACGTTGTAATCAATGTGAAATACGGCAGCAAAATCCAGCTCGTTTGTGCAGAAGTTCAGCAGGAAGTCAAGAAGGCGATCGAAATGATGACGGGACTGCGCGTTGTCGAAGTCAACGTTTGCGTTCAGTCTGTAACTTTCGAAAACGATAAGGACGAAAAGAAAAAGCCCGAAGAACCCAGGGTAAAGTAATTCCGTTGTACTTTATGACAGAAGCTGCACGGTGCATCCGAAGGGGCGACAGCTGCATTCCGCATCCGGAACGTGTTTTAAACACGGCCTGTATTTGTGGACTGCGCTGTTTCCCTGCGGATGCGCGGTGCGAAACTGTGTTATTATCAACAAAAGAAAGAGTGGTCTTAGTTTATGAAATCCGACGGTACGCGCAGAGCGATTATAATTGCTGTTCTCTGCCTGTTCAGCATTGCGATGCTGTTCATGACAGCGTCAGCGTGGGGACTTAAGGCATTTGCCCGTTTTGCAGAGTTCATGACGGGAGACAGGATTTTCCTGCGCATACTTGCAGGCATCGGTTTTGGCGGTCTTTCCGCAGCGGGTGTTTTCGCGCTTGTCTGCACAGCAAAGATCGGCAGAATCGGCAACTCGAAGTCAAGTCTGAACATGCTTTCGGGAGAGCCGAACGGAACGACCTATATCAGCAGCAGTGCGGTTGACGGCCTTGTTCAAAACTGCGTCAAAAAAGTTGCTTCAATAAAAAGCTGCGTAAGCACTATTTCGGCCGCAGACGGGCAGATCAATATCGATCTTAAACTTGTGGTTTTTCAGGACGAAAGTCTGCCCACACTTTGCGCTGCACTGCAGCGGGATGTCAAGTCGTACATCGAAAACGCAACCGGGATTCCCGTCAGCAATGTGCTTGTTGCGATTGTTGATGTTGCTGCTCCGCGGGATGACGGGAAGGCAGGAAACAGGCGGGTGAAATAATGACCTTTGAAAACATTATTGCTTTTATCAAAAAGCACAAAGCCATGCTGGGCTTGGGGGCGATTGGGCTTGAAATTGCGTTTTTGATGCTCGTTATAGGTTTTTTCAGAACGCTTCTTCTTGTTGTTCTGACACTCCTGTTCGGTGTGTACGGCTACTTTATCGATAAGCTTGGTTTCAGGGGTGCGAATAAGGCAATTGCGAACCTGTTCAGGCGCAAACGATGAATTTGCCGCAGGTGGACTTTGCAGACTACGGATTTTCAAAACAGAATAAGCTTCTTTCAAAAAACGTGTAATCGATTCAACACGGAAGAAAGGCTGTTCGGAATATTTAAGATACATAACATACAGCATACATAAAAGAAAGGAAAAGGGTGCGGGGGTTGCTGCTCAACGGAGTCGCCTGCCCCTTCCTGTGACCAATGAGCAGAAAAACAGCGCGTGAGGTGGCAATGATGCTCACCTATGAAAAAATCTTCGGGTGTGATGATACTTATCATGAGGTGCTCGAAAAGTCCGGCATCGCCGGAGAGCCCGTTAAGGCAGATGTTGCGTATGCAACCAATCTGGTTGACGGAGTTCAAAAACACATCGACAAAATCGATGAAACAATTTCAGAGGCGGCGATCGGGTGGACTTTGGAACGAATGTCAAAGGTTGATCTTTCAATCTTGCGCAATGCAACATATGAGATCCTTTTCGACAGAAACATTCCGAAAGCTGTCGCTATTAACGAAGCGGTTGAGCTTGCAAAGATTTACTGTGACGAAGGCTCTCCGCGCTTTATAAACGGCTGCCTCGGCAGAATTGCGAATTCTGCGGCAAAATGATGAGCTGCGGAAGCAAAAAAAGAATATTTCTCGGCATTGATACAAGCTGCTACACAACATCCGCAGCTTGTGTTTGCGTAAACGGAAATTCAGCGGAGATCGTTTGTGATGAAAGAACTCTTCTGAAAGTCGCAGCGGGTGAGCGCGGACTCAGGCAAAGCGATGCCGTGTTTCAGCATGTCCGCAATCTTGCCGAGATCCTGCCTAAAATCTTTAAGCAGATTGACAGAAAAGATGTTGCGGGTGTCGGCGTCAGTGTGTGTCCGAGCGGCAGGGAAGGCAGCTATATGCCTGTTTTCCTTGCGGGCAAATCACATGCACTGTCGGTTTCTGCGGCTTTGGGTGTGCCTGTGTACGAGTTCACACACCAGCAGGGACATATCCGTGCCGCGGCATTCGACAACGAATCACTGCTCGGCAAGGATTTTTTTGCGTTTCATCTCAGCGGAGGAACAAGTGAACTGCTCCGTATCGACAGCTCACTTTCCGATATCAAAAAATCGGCGGTACAACCGACATCAACGCAGGTCAGCTTGTGGACAGGCTCGGGGTCGCAATGGGTCTGCGATTTCCTGCGGGAAAAGAACTTGAAAAAATTGCGGCTGGGGCATTGAAAAACAAATCATATGCCGATAGCGGGTTCGTGCTTCCTTCAAGTGTAAAGAGCCTTTCCTGCTCGTTCTCAGGTGTTGAAACAAAAGCCGCGAACGCACTGAAAAACGGGGAGAAGCACGGGACAGTTGCTGCCGCCGTTTATGACTGCATTGCGCGAACGCTCGCGAAGCTTGTAAAAAATGCAATCGAACTCGAAACGGAAAATGCAGCGAGAGATGCATGTTCGATTTCAAAATGCAGCATAGGAGACGAAACTGCTTCAACAAAGAGTTTCCTTTTTGCCGGAGGAGTGGCGTCAAGCACAATACTGAGAGAAATGCTTGCTGACAGGCTGCATAAAACACCTGTTGAACTGCATTTTTCAAGGCCGGTTCTTTCAAGCGACAATGCCGTCGGAATTGCGGCATTAGCGGCGGAAGAAGATGCTTTCAACGGCCGGACTGCAACGCCGGGCGGAACATGAGTGTCGGCGCAGTTGTGCAGAAATCGCATACATTCAAGTTTAAATTGAAATAGTTTTAATCTCACGGAGGAAACAACAATGGCAATAATCATTGACGGAAAAAAGATTGCGGCTGAACTGAGAGCGGAATGCATTGCTCGGACAAATCGGCTGCTTGAAAAAGGAATTAAGCCCAGGCTTGATGTTATAATTGTTGGCAGTGATCCTGCCTCACAGCAATATGTTAACAGCAGAGCTAAGGATTGCGCTGCTGTCGGAATGGAGAGCTGTGTTCATGCGCTCCCTGCGGAAACGGAGCAGGCGGAGCTTGTTGAATTGATTGAATCGCTCAATGCCGATAAAAATGTTCACGGTATTCTGCTTCAAATGCCGCTTCCGAAACACATGAATTCCGATGAAGTCATTTCACATATTTCGATGCACAAGGACGTTGACGGTTTCCACCTTCTGAATGTCGGCAGCCTTGTTTCCGGCAGACCGGCATTTGCGCCCTGCACACCGAGCAGCATTATGCAGCTTATCAAAAGCACAGGTGTTAAAATCAGCGGAAAGAATGCGGTCGTTATCGGACGCAGCAATGTTGTGGGCCGCCCGGCGGCGATGCTTTTGCTCGGCGAGAGTGCAACGGTAACAATTTGCCATTCAAAAACATCAAACCTGAAGGAACATACTCTTAATGCGGATATTCTTGTTGCAGCAGTCGGCGTCCCCGGGCTTGTGACGGGTGACATGATTAAACCCGGCGCAATCGTGATAGATGCAGGCATAAACCGTGTTGAGGGAAAAACTGTCGGAGACGTTGATTTTGCATCTGCCGAACCTGTTGCGGGTTATATTTCCCCGGTTCCCGGCGGAGTAGGCCCTGTGACACGCACAATTCTTGTTGCAAACACGCTTACAGCGGCGGAGAAGCTGAATGGATTGGATTGACAGCGGATTTATCACGGGTGCGGCGGATGAATCGGCCGGATCCAATCGTCCGCAAAAGCCTGTTTGGACTGTAACTGCACTCAATACATATGTCAGCGGTCTGCTTGATAAGGATGTGCGCTTGCGCTCAATTGATGTTTCGGGTGAAATATCAGGATTTAAATGCTACAATAAATCCGGACATCTGTACTTTTCTGTCAAGGATGAAAGCTCCGCTGTGCCGTGTGTGATGTTCAGAAGCAGCACGGAAAGGCTGAGGTTTGCACCTAAAGACGGCATGTCGGTTGTTTTGCACGGCAGTCCGTCACTTTATACGCGAGACGGAAAATTTCAGTTTTATGTTACGTCAATGCATGAAGCGGGAGAAGGCGAGCTGTTTCGGCGTTTTTTGGAGCTGAAGTCAAAACTCGAAGCAGAAGGTCTTTTTTCGAGAAAGCGTACTTTGCCGTTTATGCCGAAATGCATTGGAATCATAACAAGTGAGTCCGGAGCGGCACTGCATGATATCATCACCGTTGCACGGCGTCGGTTCCCGTTGATGAACTTCATTTTTGCTCATGCAAATGTACAGGGAAAAGATGCGCCGCAGTCACTTATTGCTGCACTGCGGCTGCTGAACGAAACCAAAAAGCCTGATGTTATCATAATCGGCAGGGGCGGAGGAAGCTTTGAAGATTTGAATTGCTTTAATGACGAAGGCCTTGCCCGCGCGATATATTCAAGTGAGATCCCGGTCGTGAGTGCGGTCGGGCACGAAATCGATTATACAATTGCTGATTTCGTTGCGGATTGCAGGGCAGCAACTCCTTCGGCAGCTGCCGAAATTTGTGTTCCGGAATTTGATTCACTGAAAAACATGCTTCTGCGGCAGCGCGCGACGATGCACAAAGCGTCAGATGATATGTTAACGGCAGCAAAAATGCGCATTGATGCTTGCCTGAAAAAGCCGCGCTCTGACATCTCCACTGCGTGTAACGGAACTGAAACGCCGTTCTGTGCAGGAGAAAACGGATTTGCTGCGACGTATTGTTTCGGGAATTGTGAATAATGCGGGAATGCGTATCGATTCGGCTGCACAGCGTTTGTCCTCACTGAACCCAAACGGAATTTTACGGCGCGGCTATGCAATTCTTAATGACGCTGACGGCAAAACGGTGGACAGTATTAAAAATGTCCGTATCGGACAGGAACTTACGGTTGCACTTTTCGGAGGAGTGCTAAAGGTTGCCGTAACGGGTATTCAGCCTGTCTTAAATGAAAAGCATACAACAGAAAATGGTTAAGAATTAAAAAGGCAACAACATGAACGATATCGATAATATGAATAAAAACTGCGGTGCCGCAGAAGCGTTTGAGGAGCTGACATTTGAACAAGCGGCATCAAAACTTGAAGAGATAGTTGAAAAACTGGATTCCGGAGAAACACCTCTCGGCGAGACGGTAAAACTATATGAACAGGGAATCGCGCTCTCGGATTACTGCATGAAACTGCTTGCGGATTATGACGGCAGAATTGAAAAAGTTTCCCGCAGCATTGATGAAAACTGCGGCGAATAGGAAAAAGATATTTAAAAATGAATTCTCGACAGCGTATATGCTGCCCTGACTGCAACACAAGAATAGGCTTTTCTTGCGTAACACGAGGACCGAGGGTTAAATACAGCTGACTGAACAACAGGTTCAAAAACCTAATCGGCAACTGACGATTTAACTGTCGGTGCGACACAAAACCGGTGGAGGGACACATGATGGATTTTGATGCACGAACAAAAAAGTATTCAAACATTATTAACAACACACTGAATGATGCTTTTATAATGACAAATACACCCAAATTACTGCATGACGCAATGAAATACAGTATTGACGCGGGCGGGAAACGCATTCGCCCGTGCCTGACGCTCGGCGTGTGCGATATTCTGGGCGGCAACAGAAAATACGCAATTCGGCTCGGCAGCGGCATTGAAATGATTCATACGTATTCTTTGATTCACGATGATCTGCCCTGTATGGACAACGATGACATGCGGCGCGGAAAACCTTCGAATCACATGGTTTTCGGGGAAGCCAGGCATTGCTTGCGGGTGACGGGCTCCTAACGTATGCTTTTGAATGGATGCTTGAGGCGGGAATTGGATTCAATAATCTTAATTATTATCGTGCAGTTGCGGAAATCGCTAAACGTGCAGGCGTTTCAGGCATGGTTGCCGGACAATCCATTGACCTTATCAGCCAAACCGAAGGCATTAAGAATGAAGACGAGCTGAACTATATCCATCGGCACAAGACTGCCGATCTGCTTATTGCAAGTGTAATTGCAGGCGCACTATGCGCAAATCCGACAGATATACAGCTTAAGACGCTTGAAGGCTATGCGGAGAAAATCGGAATTCTTTTTCAGATCACGGATGATATCCTTGATGCAGAGGGCGATGAAACGCTTGTCGGAAAGACCTTGCACAAGGACGAAACGGATAAAAAGCTTACATATGTGAGCCTTTACGGTGTGGAACGCTCCAAAAATATGGCACAGCAGATTGCGCAGGAAGCCGAACGGCTCCTCTTTACAACTTTCGGTGAAAACTGCAAATATCTTTACGATGTAATCTACTATATACTGAATAGGAACAAGTAATAATGGTGCAACAAAGTGAAACAGCAGCGCAGACGGGAACAATAGTTGGGCTTGAGTCTCCGCAGGAGCTGCAAAAGATGAGTATTGAACAGCTGAATGAGCTTGCAGTGAATATACGCAGCTATATTATTTCGGTTGTTTCGCAGAACGGCGGACATCTTTCGTCAAATCTCGGCGTTGTTGAGCTTACGATCGCGCTGCATTATTGTTTCGATTTTTCAAAGGACAGGCTTGTTTTTGACGTTGGTCATCAGAGCTATGTTCACAAATTGCTGACGGGACGCGCTCCGCAGTTCCCGACTCTTCGAACAAAGGGTGGAATATCCGGTTTCCCGAAACGCAGTGAGAGTGAATACGATGCATTTAATGTCGGCCATTCAAGCACAGCGATTTCTGCTGCACTCGGAATGCTCCGTGCAATGCGATTGAAAGGCGATTTTGAAAGCAGAGCGGTTGCACTCGTCGGTGACGGTGCTCTGACAGGCGGTCTTGCTTACGAAGCAATGGATGATGCAGGCGAAAAAGAACTGCCGCTTATTGTTGTTTTAAATGATAACAAAATGAGCATTGCAGGAAACGTTGGAGGCATGAGTGCACATCTTTCAAAACTGCGGACAAGCAAAAGCTATAAACGCTTCAAACGCAAATTCTCGGGAAGGCTGAAAAAATCCCTCTTGTCGGCAAATGCATAAGCGACACGCTTGAACGATTTAAAAACAGGATTAAGTATTTTGTGCTTCCGAATGTGCTGTTTGAAGAAATCGGTTTTACATATGCAGGACCGTTCGATGGACATAAAATCGAAGACCTCATTGAGATCTTTGAACATGCAAAGCATAATGTTCGGGATAAACCGATCCTCATCCATGTTGTAACGCAGAAGGGCAGGGGATATGCGCCGGCTGAGAAGAATCCGGAAAAATTCCACGGTGTCGGAAAATTTAATGTTGCAGACGGCGTAACAAAAAGCGGAAATAACAATTCGCTTGTGTTTGCGAACGAGCTTTGCCGACTTGCCGAAAAGGATTCCCGCATTGTTGCTGTTACTGCTGCAATGACTTCCGGAACAGGGCTGACGGAGTTTAAAAAACGTTTTCCTGAAAGATTTTTTGATGTCGGTATCGCAGAGCAGCACGGGGTCACAATGTCCGCAGGCATGGCTGCAGAGGGGTTGAAACCTGTTTTTGCGGTGTACTCAACATTTCTTCAACGCGGTTATGATCAGCTGCTGCATGATGTATGTCTTCAAAAACTTCCCGTCGTGTTTGGAATCGACAGGGCAGGGCTGGTCGGTGCGGACGGGGAGACGCATCAAGCGTTTACGACATTGCTTATTTTTCGACATTACCGCGAGGAATTAAGCTGTTTTCACCATCTTCAACGAACGAGCTTTGTGCAATGCTTGATTACGCATTGACCTTGATATGCCGTGCGCAATTCGCTATAATCGAGGACTTTTGCCGAGCAGGGAATGCAGCCACGGTACTTCTATTGAGGATTGGGAGATTATAAAACGGCCGAAATGCGTCACTGTTGCAGCGACGGGAAGACTGCTTCAGAATGCAGCGGCAGCATGTGAGGGATTGGACGTCGGTCTTGTGAATGCAAGACTTCTGTGTCCGATCGAAGAAAAACATATCGAATTATTCGAAAACACACGATGCCTGATTACTGTTGAAGATGGCAATGCCGACACCGGTTTCGGCGCACAAATGTCAAGGCTTGCGGCAGCACACGGGAAGATGCGTGTTGTTAATCTCGGCGTTCCGAACATCCCGATAGAGGCGGCAAGTATTGCCGAACAGATGATTTTGCGGACTGACAACTGAGAAACTGCGCAAGGTTATTCTTGAGGCTGTTGAAGCGGTTCGCGGTGATTGATTAGTGAAATATTTATGTGGATGGAGAAATGAATTGGCAAACAGAGTTGACAGCAAAATGGTTGAATTAGGGCTTGCACAAAGCCGCGAAAGAGCGCGCGCACTGATTATCGAGGGCGTTGTGCTTTTGGACGGTGTTCGCGTTATGAAGCCGAGTGATACGATTCGCGACGGGCAAATTCTTTCACTGAAAGAGAATCCGATTCCGTTTGTCAGCCGCGGCGGGTTGAAATTGCAGAAAGCTATCGATACTTATCAAATTTCGCTTAAAGACCGCGTCTGCGTTGACATAGGGGCATCTACGGCGGATTTACGGATTGTATGCTGATGCACGGCGCAAAGAAAGTTTTTGCAGTTGATGTCGGTTACGGGCAGCTTGACTGGAAATTGCGCAACGATGAGCGCGTTGTTTGCATGGAACGCCATAATGCAAGATTCATGAATTTGGATTGGTTCGATGAGCAGCCGAGTTTTGCTTCGATAGATGTATCCTTCATCTCTATCGGTCTTATTATTCCGCGCCTTAACGAATGCCTTTCCACAGGCGGAGCTGCGACTGTTCTTGTTAAACCGCAGTTTGAAGCAGGCCGCGATAAAATCGGCAAAAACGGCGTTGTGCGTGACAAAAAAACACATATTGAGGTTCTGACGAATGCAATCGAACATGTGCGGAGCAACGGCTTCAGCGTTCACGGAGTTGAGTTTTCACCAATCACAGGGCCGAAAGGCAATATCGAATTTCTCTTGTATCTCGGCCATGAGGAGAATGCGGCCGAATGCGGCATGGGCGAAACAGAGCTTGCGGAAGCGGTTGAAAAAACGGTAAGCGATGCGCATACGACTCTTAAATAACTTTGCATAAGCTTGACGGTGCGGCGGAGGATAAAAAATGAATCACAGAATTTTTTTCTATGTAAATGTTACAAAAACAGGTTCTGACGGTGTTCTGCGGAAGGCGACTGAAATTGCTGCACGCAGCGGGTATCAGTGCAAAGTGTATGAAGATGCATCGTGCATGTTTGCCGACTGCATTGAAGAAGATGAGGATGAACCCGCCTGTATAGTTACAATAGGCGGTGACGGAACGACCCTCCGCGCCGTGTCCCATGCGGTGAATCAGGGGATCGAAATCATTACTCCGATTCTTGGAATCAACCTTGGCAAAATTGGGTTTTTCAGTGAAACCAGCATCGAGGGCTTTGAAGAGACCTTGAAGCAGTTTTCGGAGGGAGACTATACAATAGAAACGGACAGAATGCTCAAGGCAAGTTTTAAGGATGGCCGAGAGTTCTTTGCATTAAATGATTTTCTTGCATATAAAAGCGGATTTTCGTCCGTATCGCATATTGAACTCGGAGTTGACGGCGCGGATGTCGGAATGATACACGGGGATGGCATAATTGTTTCCTCACGTCTCGGCTCAACCGGCTATTCAATTTCTGCCGGAGGTCCCGTGGTTGCGCCGAATCTTGATGTGATTCTCGTAACCCCCGTTTGTCCGCATTCGCTGACTGTCCGTCCGATTGCAGCTGCATTTGATTCCGTAATTGAAATCAATGCGAAAAGCGACTGTGTTATGTATGCAGACGGAATCAGCACTGTTCAGGTTCCGGCGGGAACGGGGTTCACTGTGTCCGGATGCAATAAACAAGTTGGATTCATCAGAACAAAAAAGAGAAATGTTTTTCGCCTCATCAGAGAGAGGCTGAATTGAACCGGCTCGGGAGGAAGGCAATATGCTGGAACGGTTGATAATTCGAAATATTGCGCTTATTGAGCATCTTGACTTTGAGCTCGGTGCCGGACTGAACGTCTTAACAGGTGAGACCGGTGCGGGAAAGTCGATTATTGTTGACAGTGTTAACCTTATTCTCGGTGAAAGGGCAAATCGCGAGCTGATTTCATCAGGCAGCCCAAAGGCCAGAGTGGAAGCCTTCTTCAACATTAACGGACAGGATGGAGTAAAAAAACAACTTGATGCGCTCGGCATCGAATATGAAGATGATACGCTTGTTGTGATGCGTGAGATAACCGCTTTGGGAAAAAGCACTTGCAGACTGAACGGTGAAATAGTTCCGCTTGCAACACTGAAAACCGTGACGGATACGCTTGTTGATGTTCACGGCCAGCACGAGCATCAGTCGCTTCTTTCGCAAAAGAAACATATAGGAATGCTTGACAATTATGCGGGTTTGCCGGTTGCGGAGCTCAAAGAAAAAACGGAAAATCTTTATCGACGGCATTCTGAGGTTGTTCACAAGCTGAATTCGGGCTTCCTGTCAGAGGCGGAGCGTGAAAGAAGAATCGATATACTTTCATATCAAATAAACGAAATAGACGCAGCTGCGCTGACTGTCGGAGAGGAAGCGACGATTCAAGAGGAACTGAACATGCTTTCCAATGCCGAAAAGATTAATTCAGCTCTCGAAAACAGCGGTGAAAACATATCGGGCGACGGCGGCGCATTGGAAAAACTCGGCTCTGCCGTGAATTCGCTTGCTCAGATTGCTGAAATTTCTTCAAAATACGCTGAGCTATATGAACTTTTGAATAATACCTATTATGAGCTTGAGGATGGAGCATATCAGCTTCGCGAATTGCGGCTGGGATATGAGTATTCTCCGGAACGGCTTGACGAACTGGAGACAAGGCTCGATCTTATCAATTCGTTGAAAAGAAAATACGGAAGGACTATTGAAGATATCCTTAAATACCGCAGCGAAGCTTCGGCCGAGCTGGCCGAGCTCACCGGTTCACAGGAACTGAGGGATAAGCTGACTGCGGAGCGGAACAGGCTTGCAGCGGATTACTGCAAAACAGCAGCGAAACTGACTGAAAAACGCAAAGAAGCCGCTGAAGATCTGTGCCGAAGAATAACCGAACAGCTGCAGGAACTTGGAATGACAAAGGCTGCGTTCGGCATTGTATTCCTGCCGGAAGACGGAAAACTCCACGCAAACGGCAATGATGATGTTGAATTCATGCTGTCTGCAAACATGGGAGAACCGCTTAAGCCTCTTTCAAAGGTGGCTTCCGGCGGCGAACTTTCCCGCGTGATGCTGGCGATCAAAACTGTTTGTGCCGGTGCGGACGGAACGCCTACACTGATATTCGATGAAGTTGATACGGGCATAAGCGGAAGAACGGCCGTGATTGTCGGCGAACGGTTGTACAGCGTTGCGCGTTCAAGGCAGGTGCTTTCAATCACTCATCTTCCGCAAATCGCGCTTTTGCCGATTGCCATTTGTTTGTCGAAAAGCATTCCGACAGTGAAAAAACGAAAACATCGCTCCGTGAATTGAACAATGCGGAACGCAGCGCAGAACTTGCACGAATTATGGGTGCATCGGCGGCGGATGAATCCGCACAGAAGTACGCAAGCGAACTTATCGAATCTGCCAACAGGTTCAAATTAAAAGTCAATGAGCTTGATTGATGACACCGTCAATTCATTTTAAAACATTAACCGACATGAAGATATCATGTCGGTTTTTGTAAACACAGCCTTATTTATGCGGCACATATTGTTCCGAACTGCATCAAGCGCACGGTTCTCTGTGAATAATCGATAACCAACATACAAACAATAACGCTGCTGATGTTCGGCAAATGATAAATTGGGGTGTTGTACGTATGGGTAATAAAAGAAGGCATTGTTTTACAGCAAAAGGAACGAATATGCCGAAAGAAAAAGATTGTTTAAATAACGCGGTGAAAAACTGCTGTGCATACAGAACAGGCGAAAATAATTCCGTGCGCAGCAATACGGATGTAGGGCCGCGGGGGAATATCGGCATTAAAATTTTCGGCATCATACTTTCTGCGCTGGTTGTTTTTTTTAACTATTCTCCGCGTATGCGTGCGGTGAGGGCTCTGCCGAAGGCTGTTTTCATAAACAGCGTAAGCACATTGAATGATGCTGAAAAAGGGGAAGCTCAATGCTTGGACTATTTAAAAAACACTCTTTCAATATTTGAATCGGAATCAACGGCGCATGGGCAGGAAGGCGCACTGAATGTCACGGAATCGGGGGACGAAACGCTCGGCGCAAAACGGATCTCGGTGCGTTTGTTTAATCTTTTTGAACTCGCAAACGTGCCGATATATAACCAAGAACGTGCAATGCTGTATCCCGGCGGACGCGCTGTCGGGATATCGATTAATCTTCGGGGACTGCTTATTGTCGGCAGCGGTTCGTTCCGAAACAGAGACGGACGGGAATGCTGCCCGGCAAAACGGGCTGGATTTCGTGCAGGTGACGTTATTTTAAGCATTAACGGCACTGCGGTGTCAACAAGCGAAGAGATGCAGCTTGCATTGAACGCAAATCCGGACAGTGCACAAATAGTTTTTGAACGAAACAACCGACGGCAGACATTAACCGTAAAACCCGAAATGGGTACAGACGGCAAGGCGAAAATCGGCGCATGGGTGCGCGACAGCACGGTCGGCATCGGAACGCTGTCGTTTGTTACGGAAAAAGAAAAAGCTTCGGCTGCACTCGGCCATGCGGTTTTGGATGCGGATACCGGCAGTTTGCTGAATGTCAGGAAAGGTGAAATGGTCGAAGCGGATGTTCTCGGAGTTACAAAGGGTTCGAGCGGTTTTCCGGGCGAGCTGCGCGGGGCATTCGGTGCGAAAAGCCTGCGCATAGGAAGCATTGATGTTAATACGGAACTCGGGATTTTCGGCATTGCGGATTCTGCGGATTATACATGCGAAGCGGGAGAGACCTTGCCGATAGCTTTTCCGAACGAAGTGCATAAGGGAGAAGCTTATATTATAACTCAGATTGACGGTGAGAAACCTCAGCTGTACAGCTGCAAAATTATAAAAAATGTAGCGCAATCCGTGCCGAGTCAGAAAGGGCTTGTTATTGAAATAACCGATGAGCGACTGCTTAACAAAACAGGTGGGATCGTGCAGGGGATGAGCGGAAGCCCGATCGTCCAAGACGGCAGGATTGCGGCGGTTGTAACCCACGTTTTTGTTAATGAACCTAACAGAGGTTACGGTGTTTATGCGTTTTGGATGTATTCTGTAGCCTGCGGTGAGAATTAACAGCGAGCTTTAAACAGAAAAAACACAAATATATTGCCTGAAACCGTCCGAATTGTATTGACAATACATACATGAATGTGTATAATCTCGAAAATATAAGAAAAGGAGATAAAGCGATGCAAAAGCGCAGCAAAAAGCAGCAGAATACTCTCATCAATTCCGTGCTTAAAGCAGTCGTCGGAATGGTTTTTGCCGTACCCGAACTTTTGCACAGTCAAGCATCGCCTCTTCAATATCGCTGCAAAGCTCACTGAGCAGCGGTTAACCTTATAAGGATGAATTCAAGCGGTGCAGAGGAGAATCTGTACCGCTTGTTTGCATATATAACACATCAGCAGCAAAGGAGAATTCAAAAAAATGCTTACGCACAAAGGAACAAAAGAACTGACAACAAAACGCTTAAAACTTCGCAGATTCACCGTTGATGATGCGCAGGATATGTTCAACAATTGGGCGAGTGATGCGGAGGTAACGAAATTCGTGAGCTGGCCTCCGCATTCGACACCCGATTTAACCCGCGAACTTCTCGGCAAATGGGTTGAGGAGTATGAAAAATCCGATTATTACAGCTGGGCCATTGAATACAACGGCAGACTGATCGGAAGTATCGGTGCAACAAGCAAGACGGAGCGCGATGAACGCACTGAAATCGGTTATTGCATTGCACGGGATTGCTGGAACAAAGGCATAACAACCGAAGCACTTGAAGCGGTTTGCAACTACCTCTTTGATGAGGTTGGATTCAACAGGCTTGAAATCCGTCATGCAACCGAAAACCCTGCTTCAGGAAAAGTGGCGCAGAAATGCGGCTTTATACCAGAAGGAATAATGCGGGAGAGTTTTCGCTCGTCAAGGGGAGTTTTCTGTGATCTTGTAATGCTCGGGCGTTTAAAAAGCGACAGAAACTGAGCAGACGCGGCGAATCACATTTTGTTGTGAGCTGTTGATTTCACGCAAAACAAAAAGCCGACTCCCGAGACAAAAATCGGAAGTCGGCTTGAACTGTATCCAATGCTCTATGACTGTTCGGGGTTATTTGCCCGAATAAGCTTTGATACCTTTTTCTTTATTCGCGTTAATGCATTGTCAACTGTTTTTGTGCTTCTGCCAATGCTTTCGGCGATCTGCGCATAGCTTTTTCCGGAGATATAAAGCCGTAAAACACTCAACTCAAGTTCCGTAAGCTCTGCTTTGAGCCCGTGCAGGATGTGAAGTTCCGCCTCACGGTCAATAGCAAGCTCCTCCGGGTCGATTGTGGCAGCAAGCAGGATCGAGTCGCCGAGACAGCGCGCCTCGTCATCGGGATTATCGAAAAAAACCGGCTTGTCGAGCGAAATATAGCTGTTCAGCGGAAAGTGCTTTTTGCGTGTTGCGCGTTTTATTGCAGCAATAATGTTGTTGCCTATACAAACCTCTGCATAGGTTCGGAAGCTTGTATGCTTTTCGCAGTCATAATCACGAATCGCGCTGAACAGACCGATTGAACCTTCCTGAACAAGATCGGAATGATCCGCACCGATAAGAAAATAGGGACGCGCCTTTATACGCACAAGAGGCATAAAACGAACAACAAGCGTATGCTCGGCATCACTGCTGCCGTTCTGGCAAGTCGAGCCAATGCCTCATCGTTCAGGCTGTCAAGATTCTCAATATCGGCGGAAACTCCGTCGTTCGGGAGAGTTTTCATTTTTAATTCACGCTGTCCTGTCTGTTCTTTTCAAACATGATGATAGCTGCCGCAACCGATGCATTAAGAGAATCAATCTTGCCTTTTATCGGTACGGAAACAAGGAAATCACATTTTTCCTTTACAAGTTTGCTGAGCCCGCTGCCTTCACTGCCGATAACGAGTGCAAAGCCGCCCTTCATGTCCGCTTCATACATACTGTTGCCCGCCATGTCCGCGCCGGCAATCCAAAGGCCTTCCTTTTTCAGTGTTTCAATTGCAGAAACAAGGTTCACAACACGGGCGATTCGCATGTGTTCCGCCGCTCCGGCAGAGGTCTTCACAACCGTTGCCGTTACGGGTGCACTGCGACGCTTTGTTATAACAACTCCGTGTGCGCCGGCGCACTCCGCACTGCGGATGATTGAGCCGAGATTATGCGGATCTTCAACGCCGTCAAGAAGAATAACAAAGGGTTTTTCATCGCGAACGCGGGCATAGTCAAGTATATCCTCGAGTTCGGCATATTCAACACCCGGGATTTCTGCAACGATGCCTGATGGTTTCCGGGTTTGCCGTTATGGCCGAACGGCATGCAGATTTCGTCCAACTTGGAACGATCCACTTCTCGAATAACAAGATTCTCGTCACGGGCAAGACCGATGATTTCGCCCAAAGAACCATCGTGCTCCTTTGTTACAAGGATACGGTCGATGCTTCGTCCGCTTTTGATTGCTTCCTTGACGGGATTTCTGCCCATGATTATGCTGGGCAGATCACGCTCCTGCTCGTCATTTTCAACGATTTCGGGAGAAGGAAATGCATTGAATTCAACATCAAGTACTTCATCTTCAAAGAAGTCTGACTCGAAAGGCTTTCTGTCGCTGTCAAAGCGGGCCTTTCTGTCGCTGTCGAAACGGGGCTTTCTGTCGCCGTCGAAACGGGGCTTTCTGTCGCCGTCGAAGCGGGGCTTCCTGTCGTCCGAATAACGGAAACCATCGCTGTTCTTTCGATTGGGACGTCTTGTAATCATCGCTGCGCCTGCCGCCGCGATCGTTGTAATTTGCCATCTTTTTCTCCTGTTAATTAATCTTCTTCTATTTCTCTGCCTGTTCTGCAATCTCAGCTGTATCGTGCAGCGCAATGCGCATAAGCTGCGAAAGCCGCTCATCTTTGCCGGACAGATAGAGGTATCCGACAAGAGCTTCCATTCCTGTTGCAATCCTGTAGTCAATGATCGCTGCATTTTTCGGCACAGACCCCATGTGCGCATTCCTGCCGCGCCGAAAAACTGCGGATTCATCATCCGTTAACAGCGCCTCGATACGGCGAAATGCTGCGGCCTGTGCTTGGCACAAACGCGTTTTGCTGCGCCTATGTGCAGCCCGTGTGCCGTAAGCGTTGTTGAATCAACTAATTCCGTGCGCACAAAAGGTCATATATCGTGTCGCCGATATATGCAAGCACAAGCGGTCCCAATTGCTTTGGATCCTTCGGATACTTTGGATCCTTCGGATACTTTGGATCCTTTGCTCCGGTGCATTTCGTCGCTTGACGTACCCCGGAAACCAGATCGGTGTTGTTGTCACAATTCGCATAATTCATCACAATACATTATAACGCCGAATTCGAAAAATTCAATAGGCTTTGGAAAATATCTTTGATGATTGTGTTCCGACCGTTCGTGCTGGCACAGTCACGATTTTTGCTCTAAACAGAAAGCGGACAGGCCGCAAAGACAGTGTTTACGGTCTATCCGTTTTTAAATCGGGGCAAACTGATGCAGCAGCAATTCAATCTGTGCGGAGATTAACGCTCCCGCAGTTTTTGCAGCAATTGGGGAAAAGGCGAAAGTGAACGCCGCAGAATTCCGTGCATTTGAGCGATCGCAATGCCGTAATTTGTAATGCTGACACCTGCTTTTTCAGCTTTTTCAAGTCTTGAATGAACCTCACGCTCATTAAGCATACATGCGCCGCAGTGAACAACCAAGGAATATTTACGAAGCTCATCAAGACTCGGAAAGTCTCCGCCGGATGTGAAATCAAAGAACAACTCCTTTTTGCATACTCTTTTATCCATCCCGGCATTTTAACCGTCCCGATATCGTTGCACTGCCTGTGATGAGTGCAGCCCTCTGAAATCAGCACCCTGTCGCCGTCTGCGAGCATGTTGAGTTTTGCTGCGCCTGCCGTGAAAGGTTCAAGCTCACCTTTATAACGGGCAAACAGGATTGAGAACGACGTCAGCAATATGTCTTCGGGAACGATTTTGCTGACCTTTCCGAACGCTTGAGAATCGGTGATAACAAGTTTAGGCTTGCGTGCGATTGCGGCGAGAGCAGCTTCAAGCTCCGTGTCCTTAACAACAATGCTGACAGCGGCTGCATCAAGTATGCTGCGTATCATCTGCTGCTGCGGGAGAATAAGTCGTCCCTTCGGCGCAGATTCATCAATCGGCGTTACGAGAACAACAATGTCATTCGGCGATACCAAGTCTCCGATGAGCATTCTTTCATGTTTGGCGGAAGGCAGAAGTTTGCCGAGTCGATTTTTTAACCCGTCAATTCCAAACCCTGTTTTTGCGCTTACGTAAAGGCTGTTACTTTTGCTCTTCGGAATCGCGCTCAAAAGGTCACACTTGTTGAAGGCAATGATGAACGGAATTTTCTTATCGGTAAAAATGCGCATAAGCCTGCCTTCGTGTTCGCCAAGACCCGCAGCGGCATCCGCAACAAGGACGGCAATATCAGTTTTTTGCAGCATTTTTTCAGCACGCTCAACACGCATTGAGCCAAGCTCACCTTCATCATCAATGCCGGGCGTGTCAATGATGACAACGGGACCTATCGGAAGCAGCTCCATAGTTTTTTGAACAGGATCGGTTGTAGTCCCTTTTATATCGGAAACAAGTGCAAGATTCTGTCCCGTGACAGCATTCACAAGGCTGGATTTTCCCGCATTGCGCAACCCGAAAAAGCCGATATGCACCCGTTCGGCGGCGGCTTATCGTTTAAACTCATTTTCCCCTCCGAATATATCTTGACAGTTTTAAAATCAGAACCTGAAATCACGCCTGTTGGATGAACGAATGTCTGCAACATGCTGCCTTGCAAGTTCGCGGACTTTCTCGTTGGGAATCTTTTCAATTCACGTGAAATCATTTCGTATCCAATGTTTCGCGTTTCGTCTGAAGCATAGTCAACAAGGAACTCTGTCAGTGTCATGAGTGCATTGGGGTGACAGCAATTCAGAATCTGTCCGTTTTTGCACAAACTCATGAACCTGTCGCCTGTGCGGCCTTCGCGATAACATGCCGTGCAGAATGACGGGATGTGATCCAGTTCCATAAGCCAGCGGACAACCTCATCAAGCGTGCGCTGATCTGAAACATCGAACTGCTCGGAGTCATGCGGACGCTCTTTTTCCGTGTATCCGCCGACGGAAGTACGGGATGCACCGCTGATCTGCGAAATGCCGTAATCAAGCACCTTGCCGCGTATCGTCTCGCTTTCACGTGTGGATATTATCATGCCGGTATACGGCACGGCGATGCGGATACATGCATGATCTTTGCAAAGAGTTCATCGGAAAGGCTGTTGTCAAAAACATTAGGATCGATATCATCCGCATGTTTGATTCGCGGAACGCTGATTGTGTGCGGCCCGACGCCGTGAACTGCTTCAAGATGCTCGGCATGCATCAGCAGCCCTGCAAATTCATATTGATAACCCTCCAATCCAAACAAAACACCGAGTCCGACGTCATCAATGCCGCCTTCCATTGCTCTGTCCATTGCCTCGGTATGGTAATCATAGTCGTGCTTCGGTCCCGTCGGATGAAGTTCAAGATAGCTCTTTTTATTGTATGTTTCCTGAAACAGGATGTACGTTCCGATGCCGGCATCCTTAAGTTTCCGATAGTTTTCAACCGTGGTTGCGGCAATGTTCACGTTCACCCTGCGAATATCTCCGTTTTTGTGGTGAACGGAATAGATAGTTTTTATGCATTCGAGTATGTACTCTATCGGGTTGTGGACAGGATCTTCGCCTGCTTCGATCGCAAGGCGTTTATGCCCCATATCCTGCAAAGCGATTACTTCCTGACGCACTTGTTCCTGCGTCAGCTTAATACGGGCGATATGTTTGTTTTTGAGGTGATACGGACAGTATACGCAGCCGTTCACGCAGTAATTTGAAAGATAAAGCGGAGCGAACATTACGATTCTGTTTCCGTAAAAAGCAAGCTTTATGTCGTTTGCAAGCTTGTACAGGCGTTCGGTAACTTCGGGAATATCGCATGCAAGCAGAACGGAGGCTTCTCTGTGAGTGAGTCCCGCGCAGGTTACGCCGTTTCCGCTGCGCTTCGGTGCGGCCTTTTCGAGCAGACTGTTGATTAGCTCGATATTGTGCTTATTTGCTTCCGCATAAGCAATGGTTTCGCGGATTTCCTCATCGTTGATGAACTCCTCCGCACGGAGGGATTTGGGATCAAAAATAGCCATATTATTCCTTTCTTGTCGGTCGGATTACTCTTTCCGTCAGATAAAATTATCGTAACAATGTTGTTGCCCGGAGATCTTCCCGGCGAGTGCCGCCACACACTCGCTTAATGTTGAAACAAACTTCGCAAGCATCAGCAAGCTGCGGCGGTGCATCTTCATTTTTTATTCAAAAAGCTTCAGATTATTCAGCGCTTGATATCTCCCCGTGAAGTGACGGTTTGAAAGCCGATCGCGTTCAACCTGCCGTTCAGGCATTTAAGGCACTGTGCAGATTCATCACCTGTGCATATTTTGTTGTCATAAAGCGAATATTTCTTTCGCACGGCAATGGGGGACAGGTTCGGCATCACGACATTGGCTCCGGCAAGAATGCCTTTTTCACGTCCGTTCGGGTCGATCGTGCCGAGTGCTGTGGTGGAGGGCAAAAGAATATTCGGCTTTATGAGCCTTATCAGTGAGAGAAGAAAACAGGTCTGCTCAACACTTCCTGCCGGGAATTTTGCAAACGGCGTGTCTTTATGCGGAATAAACGGGCCGATGCCGCACATATCCGGGGAGAATTCTTCAATGAATTTCAAATCTTTTGCAAGCGCTGCCGTTGTTTGCATCGGTGAACCGACCATGAACCGCAGCCCACCTGAAAACCGATTTCCTTAAGATCTTTCAAACAGCGCATTCGATTTTCAAAGGACATTTCCAAAGGGTGCAGCTTTCGGTAATGCACGGAATCGGCCGTTTCATGCCTCAAAAGGTAGCGATCTGCGCCGGATTCAAACATTTTCAGATAATCACTGCGAGAATATTCGCCGAGCGACAGCGTTATTGCACAATCCGGAAAACAGCTGCGTATTTTTTTTACTGTGCGGCAGATTTTTCGACAGGAAGCATGCCTTCACCGCCCTGAAGCACAAAAGTACGAAAACCAAGCGCATAACCCTCCCGACAACAGTCAAGGATCTGCTCTTCCGTTAAAACATAGCGTTCCGCATTGACGTTCGATTTTCGAATTCCGCAATACAGACAGTCATTTTTGCAGCAGCTGCCGACTTCGATAAGTCCGCGAATGAAAACATCCGTTCCGTAAATTTGCTTTCGGAAAAAATCAGCTTTTTGTGCTGCATAATCTGCCGTTTCGCTGTTTTGTGCAGAAATAAGCTGTTCATATTCTTCAAGTTCGAGCGTGTGTACGGCTGCAAGTCTGTTAACGAGACTTTTTTGCGTATTCAATGCCGGTGTTTTTTTTCAGCTTCCAACTTTTTTTCTCCCTTCGAATCGGAATCAAATACCAAAATATAGGCAAAATCAGCTAATCACTGATTACGTTTGAATATGCTGTTTTGACGCTTATTCCGACAATATTGCCGAGCCTGCCTGCAAGTGCCGAAATAACATCCTGCGGCGCATCAATTGCAACGGAAAGGATATTAACATGCCGCGCCCTGTACGGCAGCCCCATTCGTCCGATAATGTATCTCCGAATTCGTGCAGAACAGCATTCAGTTTTTCAACCGAATCCGCCTTATCAACGATGATTGCCATCACAGCCACTCTTGTTTGCATAGCTTTGCCCACCTCCTTATTTTTGCGTTTGAATCTGCTGCTGCCGTATGCGGTTCAAATCGCAGCGAAAAACGTTTATATAAACAAAAAACGCCGTACCCGCAGGAACTGGGTACAGCTGAAAACGCCCGGCATACACACCCGCTGTGAATTCATAAAATGCTGCGGAGTGCTATAATAGCGGGAATCGGTATCAACTTGCGACCCCTTTCCGTCGGAACGAAGCAGGTTTCGTTCCTGTTGTCAGGTTTCATTTGCATTATAACCGAATCGGTGAAAGATAGCAAGTCCTGTCACTGAATGATTTCGGAATATTTTTTAAACAGAGTCATGTATTATATTTCAACTGTGTTCGTTCAGGGTGACAGAACAGCCGAGTTCGGCGGGCTTGACTGCTCATGCGAAAACGAATATAATAAACTATGCCGCAGTTGCGCAGAAAGTTTTTGCGGCAGTATTTTGCAGTTGATGGCAGCAGGGGAAGGTTATGACAGAAAAAACAATCCTTGGGACATATTTAAAAACGGTGCAGACGGTTCAGCCTCACACTTAAAACGGTCGGGCGGAATACTCATGCCCGTATTCTCGCTGCCGTCGCCGCACGGTATCGGAACATTTGGAGCGGCGGCATACGAGTTTGCAGATTTTCTTGCAGCTTCGGGACAAAGCTATTGGCAGGTTCTGCCGCTTAATCCGACGGGCTTCGGAGATTCTCCCTATCAATGCTTCTCTTCCGCTGCGGGCAATCCGTATTTTATTGACCTTGACATGTTGGTTGATGACGGACTGTTGACCGCTGATGAAGTGCAAAAAAGTGATTTCGGCGGTGAACTGCGCCGCATTGACTATGGTAAACTCTTCTCTTTACGTCTTCCGCTGCTGCGGCTTGCGGCAGAGCGAAATATACGCCGCAATGCAGCGGAGGTTGAGCAGTTTTCACGCTGCTGCTCAACGCAGATTTATGATTACGCCGTCTTCACTGCATTGAAAACACATTTTGGCATGAAACCATGGACGGAGTGGAATGCGGGCAAAGCAATGCCGAAGCAGCTTGTCCCCGCCGAGTTTGTCGAATCACAAGCCGATGAAATTCGCTTGCAATTATCGATTCAGCAGCTTTTCTTTAAGCAATGGAACCGGCTGAAGAACTATGTGAATCAACTCGGTATAGGAATTATCGGAGATGTTCCGATTTATGTTGCGCTTGATTCTGCGGACTGCTGGGCAAACAGCAGACATTTTATGTTGAATGAATCATTCGTGCCGACTGATGTTGCGGGGGTACCACCGGATTACTTCAGTCCCACCGGGCAGCTTTGGGGCAACCCTCTTTACAATTGGGAAATTCATGCTTCCGAAAACTATGCATGGTGGGCGGAACGTTTGCAATGCGCACAAAAGCTTTACGATGTTGTCCGTATTGATCATTTTCGCGGGTTTGAAAGCTTTTGGGCCGTTCCGTTCGGTGAAACCACGGCGGAAAACGGCAGGTGGCTCCCCGCGCCCGGAATGGACTTTGTCAATGCAGTAAGAAAAGGCTGCCGGGATTATCGTTCATTGCGGAAGATCTCGGTTTCCTGACACCGGAGGTACATGAGCTTGTTAAAAACTCGGGCTTCCCCGGCATGAGCATTCTTCAGTTCGGGTTCAACCCCGATGCAAACAGCGATTACCTGCCGCACAGAGTGCAGAAAACAGGGTATACTATACCGGTACGCACGACAATGCACCGATTATGCAATGGTTCGCAGAGGCCTCGGAGTCCGAACGCAGATTTGCAGAACAGTATCTTGCGCTGAATGCCGCCGAGGGCATCAACTGGGGTATGATTCGCGGAGGCATGTGTTCGCCTGCCGGAATCTTTATCGCGCAAATGCAGGATGTTCTCGGGCTTTCGGCGGAAGGGAGGGTCAACACTCCGGGCGTTGCTTCCGGAAACTGGCAGTGGCGGATGCTGCCGCACGAATGCAGTGCCGCGCTTGCGGAAAAGCTGCGGGAGTATACGCGAATGTACGGAAGACTGCACGACTGCGGCGAGATAAACTATGAACACAATAGCGTTGTTCCGCGTTAGTACTGCGGCAAAAATGCCGACACACAAAAACGGTACAAATTGCTTGTTCGGGCTGCTGCGGAATATCTCGATTCAGTCGGTAAAATAACTGAGTGGCAGAACAAAATGATATTATTTCATCAGCACGGGTTGGATTTACTCGGCGAGGCTGAGTATGATTCCGCCTGTCATTCCCGCAAGAAGACACATCAGCGCATCGACAGCTGTTGAACTTCCGATGGAAAATTCACCTGAAGCCAAACCGAAAACTGCAAGTGAAATCACAATATAGACAACGCCGCAGAGCGCACCCGTGAGCCAACGGCGTTTTTTCTGCTTGCGTGCGCCGAGCAATGCTGCGAAGAGTGCACAAAACGCCTTCACGGCAGGATTGAGTATTCGCGTGCTTTCTATCGGCAGAACCTGCTTTTGCATCAATAGAGCCGCAAGTGCGACAAGGCCGAGACTCATTGCGAGTGCGCCAAATACGCCTTCCAAAACGTATACAAGGGGTTTGGACTGTTTTTTATTGCCTGTTTTTTTCTTCAATGCCATAACTGCCTCCGCATTCGGTGTGTTGATAATAACCAATATGCAAAGACAGAGGAGATTATGATTTGAAACATGTCCAAGATCGGAACGCACTGCCGAAAAAGCAGTTACATGCGGCTTATTTTTTTCGAACAGCGGCAATAAGTTTCACTTCCGCATTAAAGTCAGTTAATTTTGTGTTGATGTAAAAATGAATATCACCAAGGTATCTGTCGTAGGTTTTCATGCTTTTGTATGCCGAAACGGTACCGGAGATGATTTTTTCAAGATCTACGCTGTTATATTCTTCTTTGTCAGCAAAAAGTTCTGCAAGCGAGCGGATGAAACCGTCAATCAGCTCTGCGTCGTATTTTTCGCGCAATTCATACTGCTCTTTAAGAGTTCTTGCAACGGCATCAGTTTCGGGGTCATCGAGAATTTCGGCATAAATATAGTTGAATTCAAGAATGCATTCGGCAGTTCCTCCGTTTGAATCGGGCTTCACAACCAGTCGGCCATCACCGGAAATGCGGTTAAGCATTAAACTGCATTCGAGCGAACCATCGGTAAGCGTGCTGCGCTGCGTAATTACACAATCCAAACCGGAAGATTGCAGACCCGATACCAATTCTTGCGGGGAGAGCTTCGGAATCGGGCTTGGCGTAACGTTGACTGTTTCGGTTTGAACGGCAGCCGCACTCGGGTTCGGACTTGCTGCTGCTTCAATGCTGCGCTGCTTTTTACCGTAGAGAAGAAACACGAAAATGCAAAAAAGAACCAACACGGCGTAAATTAGAATCTTGATTATTCCCGCCGTTCGGTTCCCGCCGGTTTTTTGCTTTTTGCTCATTGAAATCCTCGCTTTGCCGCCCGGCGCGGAAACAGCACCGGGCAGCGTAATGCAGATAACAAGTGTTTCGAGTTAAGCTTCGGTCAATCTCAGATTACAAAATTGCCGTTCTCAAAGACCTTGATTTCTTTTCCGTCGTGCGTTGTGCCGACGATGGAAAGATCCTTTGAGCCGACCATGAAGTCAACATGGGTCATGCTGTCGTTCAGTCCATGTGCCTTGAGCTCTTCTTTGGTCATTTTGTCTCCGTCCTTGATGCAGGCATAGGAATCGCCGAAAGCAAAGTGGCAGGAGGCGTTTTCGTCAAACAGAGTGTTGTAGAACAGGACGCCGCTGTTGGAGATCGGCGAATCATACGGCACAAGGGCGACCTCGCCGAATCTTGATGCGCCCTCATCCAGAGTTATAGCCTTTTTAAGGAACTCCTCCCCGACTTCTGCGTGAACTTCGGTTATGACACCGTCCTTCAGGATCATGTGGAAGCCGTCAATAATATTGCCGCTGTCTACAAGGGGTTTTGTTGCAACGATTTTGCCGTTTACGCCGTCGCGCAGCGGAGCAGTGAAAATTTCCTCTGTTGGCATGTTTGCAACAAACTCGACTCCGCCCTTGCTGAATTCGGATCCGGCCATCCAAATATGATTTTCCGGCAGTTCAACAGTAAGATCCGTTCCGAGAGAATTTGTATAGTGGAGAGATTTGAAATTGTAAGCATTGAGCTTTTCGCGCTTTTCTTCAAGAACTTTGCAATGCTCGCGCCAACGATCAACGGCATCGCCGCAGCCGGTTATGCGAACCGCTTTAAAGATCTCTTCCCACAGTTTCTCCATTGCCTGTTCTTCCGAAAGGTCGGGGAAGACCTTCTTGGCCCATGACGGAACGGGAATGGACGCAACGCACCATTGAACGGCACTGTTCATCATTTCAATGCTGAATTCCTCATTGGCCTTGCCGCTTGCAATGTTTGCACGTGCGATACGCTCAGGGTCAACACCCTTAAGATTTTCGGGATCCCTCGCAGCAATGGTAAGGAAGCATGCGCCTTTTTTCAAAAGACCGATAGGACGCTCGGCCTCCCACGGGAAAACCTGATCAAATACTTCGTCAGCTGCATTAAGATAGTACTGACGAGTCGCAAAATCATCATTCCAGTTCATGATAACCTGCTTTGCTCCGGCTTCATATGCGGCGGCAATGCACATTCTTGCAAAATATGCACAGTCAACCTGCGAACTTATAACAACATATTGATCTTTTGAACGTTCAAACCAACATTGATAAGCAGTTGAGCGTATTCCTGAAGTTTATCTGTCATTGAATTCTTTCTCCTTTTCAATACTTTCACCGTTGCAGCGCAATCAGCATATACAGGATAGCATATTTGACAGAAAACGTCAATCGTTTTTTGCGGTTTTATCTAAATCCGCATATGAATTGATGCAGGAATAAAGGACGGGCGAGTTTTGCACATTATTCTTGTTCCGCGCCAACCTATACCTTGAGCAGCCTTTCCGCCTGCGGAACGTATAGCGTAAGCTTCCTCTGTGCTTCGTCTCGTCAGGGGAATCAGATGCTTGTCCTGTGGTCCGCTCCCTTGGTGAGTTTTTCATAGTATAGCCAATCGCATTAAGCAGCTTGTGCTTGCCTTAACTTTTGGCGGGATTGAGCAAATAACCCTTTAGTTTTCTCCGCAATACCGTTTGGCTTATGATTTTATCGTAACGCCCGAAATATGAAGGCGGGGGGCTCTCCTTCTAAGTGTTTCTCCTTAGCATCGGAACTCCCGATCCGGTCAATTCTTTTTCCTTGACCTGTTCGAACTGTTTTGGTCGTTTTTTTGCTTATCATCTTTTCTCCTCCTTACGCATCCGTTTATGTATTTACTTGGCTTTAAATTATCAATTCTTGAAATTTCAGTCATACCTTTTACAGTAAGGCTTAAGCGTCTGTCAATATTCACTCGATCTCCGGTTTGCGGATCCACACAAACAATTTTACTGCTTTGATGTTTGGCAATGAACACATGCGTTTTCCTTTCCTTTCCAGACACATACACAACGACTCTTGAACCATATCCGCATTATACCACACCACTCAAGCTTTTGCCGGCGTTGACACGCACCTGAAACGCCGGTATTCAAAAAACAGATTTAAAATAAGTAAATTTCACTGAGGAGGATCCTTAGGGTTAAATCGTCTGTTTAAGTATTACGTTTAAAGCATTGCAAACGGATGCAAACAGTGGTAAAATACACTTGTTTGGGGATGTGGCTCAGCTGGTTAGCGCGCTTCGCTCACATCGAAGAGGTCGGGGGTTCGAGTCCCTTCATCCCCACCAAACACAGAGGCACCCGGCGGGTGCCTCTGTGTTTGGTTATGTCTACGGGACTCGAAGCCGGGGGAAACGGGGCTGTTGCATTAGTCACCAAAACAAGGGGCTGTTGTATCTGCCCCAAAACAATACCGGGCAGCTCACAATGTGTTGCCCGGGTTTTTGCATATACCTGATTTGCTCGAAAACTGACAGACAGCGTTGCAGCGGCACAATGAAAACGAACAAAAACAAATCGCAATGACAATAAATGCGGCAATTATCAATTCGAAAAAAATTCATGATAAACTATTGACAACAGATGCAAACAGGTATAAAATAGTGTTAGCACTCAAGAAGAACGAGTGCTGACAGACGAACTTGATTCGATTATACAGCAATTTCGATATGTTCGCCAAACAGGAACGATTATAATTAACGAGGTGATATAAATGTCAAAGAAACAGTTTAAAACGGAATCCAAGCGGCTGCTTGATCTGATGATCAACTCTGTTTACACAAACAAGGAGATTTTTCTTCGCGAGTTGATTTCGAATGCAAGCGATGCACTTGATAAGCTTTATTTCAAAACTCTTACTGACAATTCCGATATCAAGCGCGGAGATCTCGAGATCCGCATCGCCGCAGATAAAACGGCACGCACATTGACGATTTCCGATAACGGCATCGGCATGACAAAGGAAGAGTTGGAATCAAACCTTGGCACAATTGCCAAGAGCGGCACGCTTGCATTCAAAAACGACAACGAGCTCGACAAAGATGATATGGATGTTATCGGCCAGTTTGGTGTTGGATTCTATTCGGCGTTCATGGTCAGCAAAAAGATTACCGTTCTCAGTCGGGCATACGGCAGCGACGAGGCATGGCAATGGGAGTCCGAAGGACTTGACGGCTACACAGTTGAACCCGCACAGAAGGACTCCTACGGAACAGTTATTACACTGTACCTGAAGGACAATACTGACGACGAAAGGTATGACAGCTATCTTGAAACATATACCATTCGTGAACTTGTAAGGAAGTATTCCGACTATATTCGCTATCCTATCAGGATGCTTGTTGAGACTCAACGCGAAAAGACGCATGAATGCACCTGCGATCACGATGCCGAAGCAAGTGCACCTGCGATCACGACCATGATGACGAATGTACCTGCGAACACGATTCCGAAGCGAATGCAGCTGCGGCCATGAACATGATGAACCGGAGTATGAAACCGTTGAAGAAGATCAAACGCTCAACAGCATGGTTCCGCTTTGGCGCAGAAATAAAAGCGAGCTTACCGATGAGGATTACAACAGCTTCTATATGGATAAATTCCATGATTACGAAGCTCCGTTGCTCCATATTCACACAAAAGCGGAGGGTACCCTCAGCTATAATTCGATCCTGTTCGTACCCGCACAGGCACCTTACAATCTGTACTCAAAGAGCTATAAGCGCGGATTGCAGCTTTACAGCAACGGTGTTATGATTATGGATTCCTGCGAGGAACTTCTTCCGGAATACTTCGGGTTCGTGAAAGGACTTGTTGATTCCGCTGATATTTCCTTGAATATTTCTCGTGAGATGCTTCAGCAGAACCGTCAGCTCCGTGCGATTGCAAACGGCCTTAAGAAAAAAATCAAATCCGAACTTGAAAAACTCCTTAAGGATAAACGCGAGGATTATGAAAAGTTTTTCAAGGCGTTTGGACTTTCACTTAAGTACGGTATATACGAATCGTACGGTATGGAAGCGGAATTCCTGAAAGATTTGCTGCTGTATCATTCTGCAAAACAGGATAAGCTTATAACGCTTCGTGAGTATGTTGATACGCTTTGCGAGAATCAAACCGAAATTTATTATGCCTGCGGTGAAAGCATTGAGGCTATACGGACGCTCCCGCAGTACAAATATCTGATCGATAAGGGCTTTGATGTTTTGCTCATGACGGAGAATGTTGACGAATTCATGGTCAAAATGATGAACGGTTATGACGGCAAACCCTTCAAGTCAATTACCGATAACGACATTCATGCCGCAACCGAGGATGAGAAAAAGGCAATGGAAGAGAAGCAGGAGGAGAATAAGGACCTGCTTGATGCAATCAAGGCGGCTTTGGGCGACAGCGTGAAGGAAGTGCGTCTTTCCGCAAGGCTTGCTGATGCACCGGCGGGCTTGACAAGCGAAGGTCCGCTCTCACTTGAAATGGAGAAGGTTCTCAGCGCAATGCCTCTCGGCGGCGAAACAAAAGCGGAGCGTATTCTCGAGCTCAATCCCGATCATCCTGTTTTCGATGCCCTTAAACGTGCGATGCAGGCAGGCGGGGAAGACCTTGCGGTTTACTCGAAGCTTGTTTACAACCAGGCTTTGCTTGCAGCGGGACTCAAGATAGACAACCCTGTTGAGTTCACCGACTGCATAACAAAAATTCTGACAAAGTAAACTGCGTCGGTTTGATTGCAGCATAATTAAACATGAATCATTGTGCGGCGCACCGCTGAAATCGTAACTTCAATAAAAAGTGCCCCTCGGAAAAGAATTTCCTGGGAGCACTTTTTTTATGCAAGGCCGGCTTTACAGCACGGGCCGCAACAGTATCAGTAACCGTATTTTTTCTTTTTTGCGGCAACAAACCCGATTGAAAGCAAAAATGCAAAGAGTTCCGCAACGATTGTTGCCCACCAGATGCCGTCAAGCTTGAACAGCAGCGGCAGGATGAGAACGGCTGCAAGTTTGAAAACGAATGTTCTCAAAAAGGATATGGCGGCCGAAACTCCGCCGTTATTCAGGGCTGTAAAGAATGATGAGGCAAAGATGTTTATGCTTGCAAGGGGGAACATGAGCGAGAAAACCCGGAAACCGTGAACGGTCATTTCGAGCAGCTTTTCATCGTAACCAACGAAAATGTGTGCAAGCGGAAAGGCAAGAGCTTCGGAAATTATCAGCATTGCAACCCCGGCCAGCGACATTAGAATCAAACTCTTTTTCAACATGTTTTTCAGCTCGGCGTGGTTGTCGGCACCGAAATGATAACTGATTATCGGTGCACTTCCGATCGCGTACCCGATAAAAACCGAAATAAAGATGAATTCCACATACATAAGTGTGCCATAGGCTGCGACGCGTCTTCGCCGGCGTACTTCAGCAGCTGATAATTATAAAGCATACCTACTATGGAGCTGTTACGTTTGAAACAAGCTCGGATGCCCGTTTGCA
>ENA-OQEN01000056-OQEN01000056.1-human-gut-metagenome-genome-assembly--contig:-NODE-56-length-40679-cov-4.746498_pt1 | contig 40679 bp, 48 predicted proteins | sample MGYA00242791_ERZ504627 | MGnify/ENA primary metagenome ERZ504627 (study PRJEB26092, sample SAMD00036316) | human gut metagenome | host: Homo sapiens | study: EMG produced TPA metagenomics assembly of... | reverse complement strand
CGGGCGCAAAAGGTAGCTGCACAGGAACAACCCACACAGGAGCAGCCGGAACAGGAAGCCCCACAGGACCAAAGACACCTTTTCCATTTATCAGATAAAAGGCTGGGACGAAACAAGGGACTTGCGTTTTGAACCTTATGACCGTCTGACTGCCACAGGACACCGGGTAGACGCGAAAAACTATGCGCTTGTCTATTCCGCAGAACTTACGCCGGGGACTTCCCTTGAAGATATTTACACCCGCTTCAATATCGACCACCCGAAAGATTTTAAGGGACACAGCCTTTCCGTTTCCGACGTGGTGGTACTTCATCAGAACGGGCAGGACACCGCCCACTATGTAGACAGCTTCGGTTATAAGGACGTGCCGGAGTTTTTCAAGGAGCAGGAAAAAGCCCTCATTCCCGACGACTTGGAAACGGGCGAAACAATCAAAACACCGAGGGGGACTTTCTATGTAACCACCATGAGCCGCGAGCAAATGGAAGCTGCCGGATATGGATTGCACCACCAGTCCGACGACGGAAAATATCTGATTATGGGGAACGGCACAAGGGCTTTTGCTGTTCCCGTTCAGCCGGAAAACTATCTGAAAGCTGCCGAGCAGACCACCGAGCAAAACTACAATATGATTGACGGGCAGATAAACAACACCCCGACCGTTGCAGAACTGGAAGCAAAGGTAAAGGCAGGAGAAACCATTTCCCTTGTTGACCTTGCGGAAGCTGTCAAGGCTGACAAGGAACGCGGCAAGGCAGCAAAAACGGAAAAGAAGCCCTCTATCCGGGCGCAGCTTAAAGCAGCGAAAGAACAGACACCGAAGAAACAGGCAAAACAGAAAACACAGGATTTGGAAAGGAGCTGACGCATGAATAAGTTTGAAAACGTGGATATTTTCGCTTCTCTTGACGCTATCATGCGGCAGAATACAGGATTTTTCCAAAGTGATTTTGACATTGACAAGGAGATTATTGCAAAAGCAGCGGCAAGCCCTAACAGAGAGGATAAGACGCTGCTATGGTTTTGCCGCCCGTCCGGGACGCATTGTTTTAAGGAGCGCGACGTGTTCCTAAAGGATACCGCCGCCCACAATACATGGTGTTTTTACAAAGAGCAGACCCGCGACCGCGTTCTTGCCTATGCCGTCGAGCTGACGGGCAGGGAGCGCGGGAAAATCAAAGGCAATCTTTATGAGCTTGACTATACAAGGCAGTATGAGCGCGTTAAGGACAATACGCTTGCCGCCGACACAGTCAAGTTGATTTATGAGCATGGGACAAGGGAGATACCCGCCGGACAGCATTTTAACGGAAATCCCGATACTTCTTTAGGGAAGTTTGAACACTTTGAAGCAGTACCCAACGACCCTGACGCGCTACAATTCCTTTTACGGGAAGAAAAGCAAAAACGGGATAAACTGACACCGGGCGACTTCAAGGAACATACCGCCGCCCTGCGTGCTGGGCTGATTGAAGCCGAAGCGCGGCGCATTGTGCAGGAAATGAAGCGCAGGGACACGCCCAATAGCCCTAATAGGACACATTTCATGGTGGAAACTGTCCCCGACATTTATGCAGCTTGCGTCCTCTAAGGACACCGACCGTCTGTTTTCCATGCTGCCCTATAAGACACTTTCCTTTCCAAAATCGAGGGCAGACATGAACATACGCCTTGATTGATAAAAATGAAAACCGAGACACAGATATTTGCAGGGTGCGCCCCTCAATCCGGGCGCAGCTTGCCGCTGACAAAAGAAAAGCCGCCCCGAAAAAAGGCGGCTGTAAAATCAAAAAATCACGAATTGGAGGTATGAGAATGATTAGACTGACCGTTGAAGAAACAAACCTGTTGAGCATTTACAATGAGGGCGGCAAGCGCGGCTTATGGAGAACATCAACGCTGCGCTACCGTTTATGGACGAGGATATGCGTAAACTGGCGAAGCGCACCCTTGCGAAAATCGCACCTCTGACAGAAAGTGAGTATGTGGAGCTTGCCATTTTCGCCGCTGATGAAGTATGACCGGGGTTAAGCGGCTTACGCCGCCCCAAAGCCGGAAAGTCAACAGCCTTGTAAAAAAGGAGTGCTGCAACTGCGATAACGGACACTGTATTTTACTGGACGACGGGGAGGAATGTGTCTGCCCGCAGCTTATTTCCTATTCGCTTCTATGCAAATGGTTTCAGACCGCCGTACTTCCCCTTGATAAGCTGCTGTATGCAGAGCTTTTCAAGACCGAGGATAAAAAGCGTTGTACCGAGTGCGGAGTTTCTTTTGCGTCCACCTCTAACAGCGTCAAATACTGCCCGGACTGCCGAAAGCGGATTACCCGCAGACAGGCAGCGGAGCGCATGAGAAAACGGCGCGCCCTTGTTACGCAATAGGGGCAAAAAAAGCCTTGATTTACAGGGCCTTTCAGTGCTTAAAAATGACGCGGCAAGGGTTTTATACCTTATCCCCTAAAAATGATGTTCTATTGCGTAACAGATACCAAAAACGCACCTACATAAAACAGGGCGCGGACAGTCTTTTGTTGGCTGTCTGCGCCCTTTTCTTTTACTTTATTCGTGCAGTTCTTCTATATCCTTTATTCGGTTTCCCAATAGGATATACAGCTCTCCATTCTCTACCCTTATAACCAGAGTATCATTTTCATCGGAATAAGTTCCATATTCCACACATTCTATATATCCGATAAGTGTATTTCCGTCCTCAAAAGTAATTTGGATTTTACTGTCTGCGTCAATATAAGTTTCCACGCCATAACTGCCATTTTCTAATGTTATTCTGTAACATGGTGTAATACCAACCATTTTCATAATTATTCCCGTTCCTTTCCTTTTTCCCGTTCCGGCTCTTTGCCTTGCCGCAAAATGCTGTCTATGTTCTGTTTAATAACGTCGTATTCCTTGACCTGTTTTTTCAGCTTGCCATAATCAGCGTAAAGGGCTTCTTTTTGCGCTTGTAGTTTCCCGTATTCTTCCTGCATGGCGGCAAGGTTGGGGAGTTTGGTAACGCCCGCCGCTTTCAGTGTCTTTACTGCCGCTTCATGGAGTATCAGACTGCTTTCCTGCTTTGCCCGGTATGCGTCCTTATCCTTTGCTCTGCGGTATGCTTCATAGACAGGTTTTGTTTTTTGGTAGGTGGCAACGTGCTTCATCAGCACCGCCATATCTGCAAGACGCTTCTCCACGCTCTTTAATGCGTCTGCTGTCTTTTCATTTTCCGCATTTATTTCCTCAATCCGGCTGACTAAATCTGCGTACTGCTCAATCTTATGTTCTGTCAAGAAATTCATAGTTTTTGCAGCCAGTTTCAGATTATGAATTTTCGCCCACTGTTCATAGCCCCGGCTCTGCGCTGCCTTGATACTGTTTTCAATGTCGATAAGCAGCGATACGCCGCGCTGCTCTTTGGGAGCTTTCGCCGCCTTTGTGCGCTTGCCCGCAATCCGTTCTTTGATTGCTTCTTCTGTATAATCTACACCGAGAGTTTTTAAGCGGGTAAAGCGTTCCTGTCCGGGAGCGCGGCAGGAGATATATTTTCCCGGCTTTATCTCATAGCCCGCTGCCTGTAACCGCTGCAACAATTCTTCAAAACTTGCCACTTGGGTGATAAGCGTATCAACGGTAATTTTCAGCTTGCCTTTCCAACTTGTACCGACCTTTTCTGCGTGATACTCCGCATAGCTCTTTCCCTTGCTGCCTTTACCCGGAACGACGACGGACAGCCCGTTTTCCCGGCACAGCCTATCACTCATGTTCCGTATGCCGTAGTAGCTGCGTTTATTGGAATTGTACTTATGGTAGTCAACAAAATTTACCGCACAAAAAATGATATGGTTATGGATATGCCCTTTGTCTATGTGGGTAGTTAAGACGTATTCGTGCTGTCCCTTTGTTACCGCGTCGGCAAGCTGCTTTCCGATTTCGTGGGCTTTCTCATAGTCTACTTCTCCCGGCTCAAAGGACTGTATCAAATGGTGGGCGAGATTGTTCCCTTTCTCTATGGCTTGTGCAAGCGTAAATCCGAACTCAATATCCGCCGTTTCATAGCTGCACCCAAAGGAGGACACAAGCATTTTCCCGTCTGTTTTATCCGGGTTTTGGATATAGTCAAGGCTTTACTCAACGTGCTTTTAATAGGCTTAATCTTTGTAACCGCCATATCTCTGCAAGCACCCCCTTTATTTCCTCTATGTCCTCTTGGTAGACGCTGCCTGTCGCATTGACACGCTTTGCAATCTGATTGATGTTGACCCCGATTTTCTGTATTTCCGCTGTCATGGCTTTTATGTCGCTATGGTCTGTCTGAATGATATACCCGTCAATGGCAATCTTGCGAAGATACGCCGCCATGTTCCGGGTGGGGACGAGCTTCATTTTCTGCTCAATCAATGCCCGTTCTTCCTCTGTTACATAGAATTTGATTTGTACTTTTCTTTTGCGTCCGTTCATGCAATCGCTCCTTTCCATTCCGGGGGTTTGGGACACTTCCCAACAAGCAATTTTCAACCGACGCACCGCAGGGCGGGAGAGCGAAAATACGGAAAAGGGTACTCTTTTCCTATGCTTGCTACGAATGTTTTTATCCTTTAGGCTCTTATCACCTACTACGGAGAAAAAGCGATTTTGCCAAACTTACGCAAAAGAAAAACGCTGCAACCTCAAAAAAGATTACAACGCTTTCTAAATCCTGTTCAGTTTTAAGTCGGACATTCCTATTCGCCCTCTTTTTCGACTTCGGAAATCTCCTTTGCCGTTGCGGTTACAATCCGTATGCCTGTATCGCTCATACCGTCAAGAAGCGCGTCAAGCTGCCGCCGCTGCGTGTTCTTCTCCGGCGGCGTTTCTAAAAGGAATTGGTCTACGGATATATGGTAACGCTGTATCAGCTCAAAGAATATCTGTAAACTTGGGTGCTGCCCCTTGTTCTCAATGTTCGCAAGGTAGCGCGGCGAGATAAACATTTCGTCGCCTACTTTCTTGCGGCTCTCCTTGCATCCCTCACGCGCTGCCTTTATCGCTGCCCCAAAAGCCTTAAAGTCGTATCGTGGTACTGGTCTTTTTGCCATAGTTATTCACCCTATTACATTTTACTGTTCCCCTTTCTTCTTGGATATGTCTACGTAGTTCTATCAGTTAGCCAAAATAATTCATATATATATATGTTGACAACAAGCTGCTTTTGTATATAATATTATATAAAAGGGGGGGAATGTTTATGTTACATAGCATGCGTATTCGATAAGCATTGAAATCAAAAAAGATTTTTCCCATTTTCAATATGGCTTTTTTGTCATGCTTATTTTGCATATGCTATACAACAAAACTAACGACGTATAGACATAGTATAAAAACTATGCCTTAATTTTGTTGTAGTATTATATGTATAAATGCAGGTCAATGCTCATGTTGAGAATTGACCTGCATTTTTTGCGCAAAAGGAGAAATATTATGCTTGAAAAATATTGGATAAAATGTCCAATTTGTAACGGAAAGACGAGGGTTCAAGTATTTTATAATACGGTATTAAGAAATTTTCCTCTTTTCTGCCCTAAATGTAAATTAACGCATATCGTTGATGTTGAAAAACTAGAAATCATAATCAAAAACTCTGAAAAACAAACTTTTTAATTTTGAAAAGGAAGGATATTTAAATGAAACACTTACCTAAAAGTACACCTACGGAAATATTGAATGACCCATACGGATTTACTTACAAAGAAATGTCGGAAGTAATTGGAGAGGATAAAGCAAGAGCCTTATATACGGAATTGTATAAACAGCCATTTCACAAAGAAAATCTATCAATATCAACAAAAAAAGTCTATAAAAGTAGCGATACTGAAAAGTATGTTTATGAATTGAAAGATAACAGGTATATTGAAACGGTTTTTATTAAACGGCGAGATGGTGGGACTGTTTGCGTAAGTACGCAAGTTGGTTGTTCTGTTGGCTGTATTTTTTGTGAGTCCGGACGCAATGGTTTTGTTCGTAATCTAACACCGTCTGAAATTGTGCAGCAGGTTGTATTGATACGTCAAAAAGTAAATCGTATCGTTTTTATGGGAATGGGAGAACCTTTATTCAATTACGACAACTTGATTGCAGCAATCCATATTCTTCGAGATAGAAATGGACTTAACTTTCCAACCGACGGCATTACCGTATCAACAGTTGGTCCAGTTAATCAATTAAAAAAATTGCGCGAAGAACATCTAAAAATTCAGTTGACAATATCTTTACATGCAGCAACACAGGCTGCGAGAAACTGTATCATTCCTCATATGCACATGTACGCTATTGAAGATGTTGTTAAGCAAGCATTGTCCTATTCTCAAAGGCATAATCGAAAAGTGGTATTTGCGTATTTGCTTTTACCAGGTATAAATGACCGTTCCTCAGATATAAGGCAACTTGCAAAATGGTTTAAGGGCAAAAATGTTATGATTAACGTGCTGCAATACAACCCGACGAGTAATTCAAAAATTAGAGCACCACAAAAAACAAGAAATGGTTGCGTTCAAACATCAATTAGAGCAAACAGGACTTGAAGTTACCATGAGAGTTTCTCATGGTAGAGAGATTAAAGCAGCTTGTGGACAGTTAGCTAATACATATAATAAAGCCAAAAAACAACAGAAATAATTTAATTAAAAGAGCCAGACGCACAGACGCAGAGCCGATAATATGCAGTTTGAAATACTGCTGTTATCGGCTCTTTTTGATTTTAATTTGTGCCCCTAATAACCATATTGGAGCAAAATCAGAACTGTTGCTTGTCGTTCTTTGATTTCCGCAGCAGCTTTGAAAAATCAAAGCCGCCGTTTCTTTTTATCTTCTAATGAAATGACGCGGTATCACTGTTAAAAGCGGCGGCTAAAGGAGGTAGCCGCATGAAGCACATACCCTATCGACAAAATCCGACGGTCATTGACATATCAAAAAAAGCCCGACCACCGCCGGGAACCTCTCTACCCTTGACTATGAACTGTCTAATCATCTAAATACTGCTTACAATACCTATACGCCTGTCCGGGCTTTTCGGACAGGCGTATTTTGCTGCTCAAAAAAATTTTTTGAAAAAAATTTCAAAAAATCTTTCGGCGTTTTTCAAAAAACGCCGTATTGCCCCGCGAAAAGGGGGAAGCACCACCAACTTTCCAACGAGAAAGGAGGTGAGAATGTGGAACCTAATAGCAGGGAGTTTTACAAACAATGTGCTTTTCAGAAGTTTTGTAATACGGTGCTGCACAATGAAGCGTGTGACGCTCACAGGGAGCTGCACAGGCATAAGGCAAGGGAAGTCACCTTTTCCGATTTGCCCTTAGACGAAGCGCGGCAACTTCATACCTTTGATGAATATTTCAAACGGGAAACCGCCGAAACCGTCTTTGAGAAAGCCGGGAAGAAAATCACGCCGAAGCTGCTTCTTGAAGCAATCCGTACTTTGCCGGAAGAAAAGCGCAAAGCCGTACTCCTGTACTATTTCGAGGGAATGAACGACACCGAGATTGCGAAGTTGTTCAATACATCGAGAAGCACGATACAGTACAGGCGGACAAGCTCTTTTGAGCTGCTAAGAAAATATCTGGAGGAAAATGCTGATGAATGGGACGAATGGTAACGAACCCGGCTACCCGGAAAATGCCCTTGTTCCCTATCCTGTCATTGTGGCAGCGACAAAGGGCGACCCGGACGCCATGAAGATTGTCTTGCAGCATTTCAGTGGCTACATAGCCCGTCTTTCCATGCGGAAGCTGTACGACGAGCGCGGGAACGTCTATTTCGGCGTAGACCACGACATTCGGGAACGGCTGCAAGCAAAACTGATGATGGCTGTCCTCTCCTTTAGGACAGAGGAATAACCTGGGCGGCGGCGGGACGCTTTCACTCTCACCCCCTTTTCCGTTCCGCTGCTGACGCGGGCAGCACAGCCATTTTTGAACCTTGAAAAAGAAAGCGGCGCAAGATAACGGCGGCGCAGCATAGGGCAAATCGGATACGTTCCTTTTGCGTCGAGCCATACGGCGAGTGCGCCATGACGCTATCCGGGCGGGAGTATTCCTACCCGGACAGCCGAGCGACCAACACCGCGCCGGAAAGCAAGTGTAGCGGCTTGCGGGCGACGACACGCAGAATATACAATGATACTTCCTTACAGCCACAGTCCGAGCGTTAAGAGCGTCGCAGGCAATGGGTAGGGCTGCATGAGAACCATGCCGGGGTGAAATTCCCATGAGGTTATGCTAATAACCGTCCGATTAAAGCCTTTGATTTATTGAATAGTGGACTTGCTGCTATTCATAGACTGTATTATATGTTTGCGAAAGAAAGGGGGATTTTCTTTGACGCAAAACCGAACGCCCGTTACCACAACGGAGCATAAAATCGGAAAAGTTACTTACCTTGTATGTTCGTCCGCAAGTGAACACGCGACGGACACACTGGATAAAAAGATAAAAAAGCTCATTCGCAAAGACATGGAGCTGAACCCCGCAAACGCCCGAAAATAGGGCGTTTCTTCACATTTTATACATGACACAGGCAGCGGTATGTGGTATAATATAGACAGTACAAATACCATGCTTGTCTGTCGTCGGAAAGGAGGACAAAATGTTACAGACAGACAAGATTACCGCTTTATATTGCAGATTGAGCCAGGAAGATATGCAGGCCGGGGAAAGCGAGAGCATACAGAACCAAAAGCTGATTTTACAGAAATATGCTGACGAACACCACTTTTTCAACACGCGCTTTTTCGTAGACGACGGATTTTCCGGCGTGAGCTTTGAGCGTGAGGGGCTTCAAGCATGCTACATGAGGTTGAAGCTGGGAACGTGGCAACCGTCATAACAAAAGACCTTTCCCGTCTGGGACGTAATTATCTGAAAACCGGGGAGCTGATAGAGATTGTTTTCCCCGAATACGAAGTGCGCTACATTGCCATTAACGACGGTGTAGACACAGCGAGGGAAGATAACGAGTTTACCCCTCTGCGGAACTGGTTCAACGAGTTTTACGCCCGCGACACTTCAAAGAAAATCCGGGCTGTCAAACAGGCAAAGGCACAGAAAGGCGAGCGCGTCAACGGGCAAGTGCCTTATGGGTACATAGCTGACCCCAATGACCGCAATCACCTCTTGCCAGACCCGGAAACGGCGCACATTGTAAAACAGATTTTTGCTATGTATGTGCGCGGCGACCGTATCTGCGAAATCCAGAACTGGCTACGGGAACATGAGGTATTGACTGTTGCAGAATTGCAGTACAGGCGCACAGGAAGCCACAGGCACCCCCGCCCCCACCCGAATTGTATTTACAACTGGCCGGATAAAACACTCTATGACATTCTGGCGCGTAAAGAGTATTTGGGGCATACCATTACAGGCAAGAGCTATAAGGTATCTTACAAATCGAAAAAGACGAAGAAAAACCCGGAGGAAAAGCAATATTTTTTCCCCAACACGCACGAACCTTTGATTGATGAAGAAACCTTTGACCTTGCACAGAAACGGATTGCTACCAAACACCGCCCTACCAAAACAGAAGAAATCGACATTTTTTCGGGGCTTCTCTTTTGTGGGGACTGCGGCTACAAAATGTATCTGCAACAGGGAGCCGGGACACTGGAACGCAAACACGCCTACACTTGCGGGAAGTACCGAAACAGGATAAGGACTGGCGAGCTTTGCACTACCCATTATATCCGAAAGAGCGTCCTTAAAGAACTTGTCCTTGCCGATTTACAGAGGGTACTATCCTATGTGAAAGAGCATGAACAGGAGTTTATCGAAACCGCCAACGAGTGCAGCGCAAAGGCAGTACAAAAGACGCTGACACAGCAGCGGAAAGAGCTTGACAAGGCACAGAGCCGCATTAGCGAGTTGAACATCTTATTCCGCAAGCTCTACGAGGACAACGCTTTAGGGAAACTTTCAGATGAACAGTTTGCTTTTCTGACTTCCGGCTATGATGAAGAAAAAAAGACGCTGACCCGGAGGATTGCGGAACTGACACAGGAAATCGACAACGCTACCGAGCGCAGCGCAGACGTGAAAAGGTTTGTCGCACTGGTACGCAGATACACCACCATTACCGAACTGACCTACGAAAACGTCCATGAATTTATTGACCGTATTCTTATCCACGAACTGGATAAGGAAACGAACACCCGCAAAATCGAAATCTTTTATAGCTTTGTCGGCAGAGTTGATACAGGCGACAAGCCTACCGAAAGCATCTCCTATTTCAGACAGATAGGAGCCGACGTAAAGAGTTATGCTATCTAACATACATCAAAAAGAGGTAAGATAACGCCCTCTGCAAAAAAGGTTACGTTATCTTACCTCAACAAATTCCATTCCGGATTTCCTTTTCCGCGAGCCAACACGCTGCCATCCCGCATATTGATCGGAATCAAGACAAGCTCTCCGTCATGGGCTGCAATAGAACCCTTGCGAAGGATCATTTCCTTCGTATCAATATAATTGTGGATGGTGTGGAAAGAAGAAATCGCGGTCATCCCGGTCTTTTCTAAAATGATCTCCGCCATTCTTTCACGCTACGCCTTGCAATTGCTGGCAGATTTCTACATCGTGGAGGTAGTCCTCTAAGTAGGTGCCATACAGATAGCAAAGATCTGCAGGGATCGTCGGCTCTTTTGCTGCCCATTCCTTCTCCATAGCCTTCAATGCGGTCTGAATCTCAGCTCTGCGGCCCTGCTCCTTATATGTACGGATCAGCTCATCCCGGCGCTCGAAGTAATCTGCCTTACCGGCATTCAGGTCGATGGCTAAAGACTGATAGAGTTCCGCAACCTGCTTGCCAAGGTTACGGCTGCCAGAATGGATCACCAAATACTTTGTGCCGTCCGAAGCTGCATCAATCTCAATAAAATGGTTTCCTCCGCCCAGCGTCCCCAGCTTCTCTCCAAGCGCTTTGCCTGCTTCAGGTTTCTATAACAGCGAAGACCGGTCAGGTCAAAACGCTCCATGCGCCCTTCCCAAACATCTCTTCCGCTGGGAATATCATGAGCGGCAGCATCGACCTTTTCAAAATCAACATCCACCTTACCCAGCTCAGCAGTATACATGCCGCAGCCGATATCGACGCCGACGATATTAGGAACCGCTTTATCGGTGATTGTCATTGTGGTGCCGATCGTGCAGCCCTTTCCGGCATGTACATCAGGCATGATCCGTATTTGAGATCCTGCTGTGAAATCATAGTCACACATTCTGCGGATCTGTTCGATTGCTTCGCCCTCTACAACCGTTGCATAACAGATCGCCGTATTTACCTTTCCTTTGATTTCAATCATCGTGCCGCTCCTTTCATTTTAATTAACAAGGCATCACCGGGAATTGAACCCATAAAATCATAGTCAGAGCTTAGCGTTCCTGGTCTCGACAGGTGCCAGCTCCGTTAGATCGTACCACTTCATTGCTGTAGATGCCTTTATACAAGACGCGCTCTTTTTCAATACATGCGAGGGATTTCACCTCACCAATGTTTGCCGGCAGCAATCTCCGGTTATCCAGCTAATGTTTCGGTAACATAAGATATATAATCGCTGTTCGCGTCTTTCACAAAAACAAGGCACCATTGAAGCGGGATTCGGACCCGCGAACGATGATTATGAGTCATCTGCTATAACCACTTAGCTATTCGTCATTGCTGTTGGTGCCTTTTCAAGATGCATTCTTTCGGCAAACCATCGCTCCAGCTCAAAGAGAGGTGCGTTATCATTGTCTTTTGGTTGCTGTATGCATCTTTCTTCACAAGGTGCGCTTGGTACGGGGTATGAGCCCGGAGGATCAAAAGTATAATTCTTTTTCCTAAGACATTGCTGTTCGCACCTTACGATCATATTATACGAATTGCGAGCTGCTTTTTCACGGAAAAAGCTGCGAACTCACTTGAGTTCACAGCTTTTTTGAGAAATGAGTCGTTCTTTTATTAAATTCACGAAGCTTTCCGGCTCCAGAACCTTAACATACGGACCGAAAGACAGCACGCGGATCACGATCTCGGTCTCATCGTTTTCGTAATACTTCAGCCGCAGGATATATCTGCCATCGTCTGTTCGCTCTGCTTGCTTTTCAAAATGCGCAAAGTGCAGCATGGCTCTCTCCAGCGCATTGCGCTCATCGGTGATCAGCAAGGTCAGATTTTTCCGACGCTCTGCTTTAGGCTTCTCATTCCACGGGCCATTCCCGTTATAAAAGTCGCAGCTTACAACTCTCCCGAGATTGAATTGCTTGAACTTACACCCGGTCGCTACGATTCGGATCTTGTCGTCCTTCACCGAATACTCAAATCCTTTGGGATAAAAGCGTACCCGCACCTCTTTACCATGACGGTTCACCATAGTCATTTGAACAGGCAGATCACTCCGTATAGCGGAAAGCATCAGCCTGAAATGCTTTATGTACGCCTCGTCCTCAAAAGGGTCTCCGTCACTGTATTGGTCATAGATTTTATAGTCATCCCTTGTGAAGAGCGGTTCCACATCTCAAGCTCGGGGAACTTGACGCCGAACAGCTTAACACGGGGATCTTCTGCTATTGCCTTCAGCCACCGCTTTTCCAGATTGGTCAGGGGCATGGTGGGCTTATGTAACAGAACCGGGGAAAGATTCTCATGAAGCAGTGGCCATTTCCCGGACTTCAGCGCAGGAAGTATGGTCAGGACGCTCTCGGAAAATGCTTCTTCCATAACGCAGCGCTGCAGGTCCTTCTCCGTTGCTTCGGGGTTAAACGCTACTTCCATGATTTTTGCGACCGTATTGTAATAGGCGGAGTATAACTCACTGAAAATCATTGTGCAGCACCTCCGTCGAGCCCATACATACGGCACATTTCCTGAATATCTGCCTTGAATTTGTTTTCAGCCGTTCGATTTGAGAAGCTCATTCTCGTAATGCGGGAGATAAATGTGCGTATCCACGGCAGCATTTCTGTTGTGTCAAAAACCTCTGCAACATACCGGTAGTGGTTGTCATCGATTTTTTCTACACGGCCGCAGCGTTTTTCTCTCTCCAGCCGGCGGACAATAAACTGCTCATCGTCTTCAATCTTTATTTCAAACTCCACATGCTCTGTATGTTTGATATTCCATTTGCAGTTCACACCCCACATGTGGCTTCAGCCTTGCTGAGTGCGCCGCGCAGCGCATCGAACTTTTCGCAGATCTCATCTTCAATCCTGATGTTGGACATATAGTCCAGGCGATAGGAATTCAAGCGATTGGCTTTTTCGTGAAAGGCCAAAAGGTTTTGCCGGCCGTTTTGGGCGCTTATGTAGAGCTTGAGCGGAACTAACCGAACCGTCCTGATTTCGTTTGAATGTTTGCCCAAATTGGCAACGGTGATGTAGCGATGGCCGTGAATAGCCTCAAACAGTGTGGCCATTACATCACTATCCATTGCCTGCGTTATGTAGTGATGCTTAAAAGAAAACAGCTCAGGGTGCTTCGGCTGCCTGTCCTGCAGGAATGAGCCGATAACGCCGCACGGGGCCACCTCGCTGAAGAAGTCGATCACATCATGCAAGGCAGTGATGTCCGTATCCGGAGCTCTACTATACAGGACCTTCCGCCCATCCTTCTCCATCCGAATGATACCCTCTTCGGCATACTCCTTGAGTTTCTTTCTCAAGGTAGACTCATCAAAGGCCATACGGGATGACAGCCGCTGATCGATCTCCTCAATCAGCTCTGTAAGCGTCATTTTTGTTTCAGGATCATAGAGAATATCAAAAATCGCAAAATGCAGTGTGATATCTCCATCCGTAAAGCTCTTGGCCTTCCACGCCTTATAGAATGGGTTTTTACGGGTCACGCGGCTATCTACCGACAGGAAAACGTTCTTTCCTTCCGGCGTCTGCGTGAACCGCATGTAGTCTCCCAACCAGCTCTCCAGCCTGCGGCGTTCATCATCATAGGAGCGTGCACTCTTGGCATCATATTCTGTTCTGCTCTTGAAGCCATACACATAAAACTCACGCATATAGGCTCTGACTTTTTCAAAGTTTTTTATGAGCTCACTATAAGCCATGCAGACACACCCCTTTCATGATAATGGATTCTATATCGTTTTTGCTTACAGTTCACGGAAAAAAGATTGCGAAATCTTGTTATTCCATGCACTCCTCCATGAGAGCTCCCAATATTATCTCTCCCGAAGGCAAGGTAAAGGCTCTCTCAGCGGTTATCTCCTCAAAGTGCGGGCGCAAACGGTTCCGGCAGTTCCTGCAGCCTTAGACGTGTTCTACGCAGGTTAGCGCTTTCATATTTACCACCCAAAAGACAGATTTAACCGCCCAACTGCTTCAACTGTTTTTCCAGCTTTTCAATTTTGCCGCTGATACTCGTGTATTCCGTGTAGGCAGCGACCACATCTGCATCATTTTCAAAGGTTGGGCGCTGCGGGAATTTTGCATCCAGAATAAATGTTTTTGTTGCACCTGGGAACCGGACCCGAATCGTATTCAGATTATGCTCCGTCACCATTCCGCCACCGTAGAGCCTGGAAGTGACGGCAACATTCACCAGCGAAATATCCGAAACATCCGGGAGCGACGCCCTTAAATCCTCAATTTGGGCGGTAATATCTGCAATCCGAGCCTGGCGTGCTGCCGCATCGGCTTCCTGCTGCTCGGCTGCTTTTTTGCGCTTCTGGGATTTTGCCTTTGGGACGTAGGGGATTTCCTTATAGTAGCCGTAGGTCCGGCAGCAGTAAATCAAATCAAACGCCAGCAAATGCAGGCTGCGCTCCTCCGCACAATAGCCGTCCCTGCGGAGCTTGTCGAAATGCTTTCGGAGGAATTCAGGATGCGCTTTCAGACGCTCCACGATTTCATCGCACATTTGGTAGTATTTGCTCAGGTCAAAGCTTCCGCCGGACCCGATGTCAAATCCGTATTCTCCATAGGCAGCCATCTGGGCGGCCTCGCTGTACTTGTAAATGTAATTGTCCTCCGGTGCATACATGGCCAGATACGCAGAGGCTGCGTGCCGATCGTGCTTAAAGGACCAACTGCCCGGATAATAGGCAATGCGCAGCCGTTCCATTCCGTCCAGGAACTGATCCATATGTTCCTGCCGAAGCTTCAGATCGCCGTGATCTTCGGCAAAGAGAACATCGCAGAACAGGTGCTCCACTTCGGCAGAATCCTTTTCGCAGAGCTTCACGACGGCGTTCCGGGGATGCATACGGCTGTTATCAATCAGGACCGAAAAGTCCTTTGTGGCAGCATTGAAGCGGGAAGCAAAATCGAGATGATCGTTTCGGAACCACTCCCGCTGGAAGGTCTTTAAGGCCCTCCACTTAAAAATCTCATCATGCTCACTGCCATAAAGGGTGTCCATATTCTCCTCATAGAGATGGATGAGTTCGTCTAAAATCGCTGCATTCATTTACTGATCTCCCACACAAATGTCACGCTGTCGCTGATATCGATGTCGTCCGGCTCGATTTCAATACTGGTGGGTACGGCACTGGCCATTCTCATGCAATCGTCCTCCATATCATACTGAGTTTGGGAAAACAGATGTAGCTCGCCCCAATTGTAGTCGATAGAAATCAGATCGCCCAGCGTCACACCGGAAGCTTGGCGAGGATACCGGCTTTTGCCTTTGCGTTGACGCAGGCATTCTCCAGAAGCGCCGCATTCACGGACTTTTTGTCCTTTACCGTAAACTGCACATTCAGTTCCGGCTCAGCGATGCAGCTGCAATGGCTCCAAGTGTTCGGGAAAGCGCTGAGAGTCAAAATCAAACTCCAGCTTTAGTTGATGGGTGACGCTGTAACCGATGAAGATTCTCTTGTAATTGCCGTTTTTGTCCCGCTCACTTTCATATTCCGTATTCACATTGAAATTGGTAGTTTTCAGGTCATCCTTTGTAAAACCAATACCGACAAGCGCTCCCCGGAGTTGCTCCAAATGCTTCGCAGCTGTATCCATTGTCTTGTCGTAGTTCTTATCGGTCGCATTCAGGGTCAGTGATACCACCACCTGATCCGGCTTCAGGCTCAGCTTGCCGACGCCCTTGATGGTTATAGTTCTGGTCATAAATATTTCCCCCTCGTACAGATTTCCTTTTCATGTCGTCTCCTTATTATCAGTACTGAAGTCAATGGCTTTCAGTTCTGCAATCAGTTTTCCAAGGGTCTCGTTAAGTACATTCTTTTTTAATTCGCATTCCCAGACAGTGATTACCTTCCAGCCCAGAGTTTCTAATTCTTTGCGGCTTTGATTGTCCCGTTCAATATTTCTAAGAATTTTTGGCCTCCAGTAATCTTGATTGGATGAGGGCCAAACAAACCGAGGACAATCATGCTTATGCCAGAAACAGCCGTTCACAAAGATTACAGTTTTATATTTGGGGAGAACTATATCAGGACATCCCGGCAGCTTCTTCACATTCTTACGATAACGGAATCCTTCTGCAAAAAGATACTTGCGTACAATTTCTTCAGGTTTCGAATTCGTACTGCGGATGTGAGACATGTTTATACTTCGGACTTCCTTACTATGGTTATCCGCCATTCTGTTCACCTTCCGGCAAATTGTCTTTCAAAACTTTGGCTAACTTCTTGGCAATCGACTTAGCCATAATCGGCGGAACCGCATTGCCCACCTGCTGATACTGTTTGTCTTTTGAGCCGCAGAACACAAAACTATCTGGGAAAGTTTGCAGACGCGCTGCTTCTCTAACACTGATAGCTCGGTCCTGTGTCGGATGTATCCACATAGATTTGCGGACATTTACCACTGTCCCACAGGGTTCGTCGTAGTTTAATCTAAGATAAATCGTATTCTGAGTTCGGGATGCGTCCGTATATGTATTGGTTTTCAGCGAATCATCTAAAGCGTGGAAATTTTCTCCCTGTTTGAGTGCCTTAAAACGCTGCATCGCTGTATCGGTTGTTTTTGTAACCATATGGTTTTTTAGTATTTTAGAATCTCGGAGTGAGGAAGCCAATTCGCCAAGGTTCTCTTTTGGCTGCAGTGCAATCCCTTCTTTGTCGTCTTCAAGCTCAACGACCGGCTCGACATCTTCCAAATCGGTGATGGCGTCTCGCACGGTTCGATATTCGTCTGCATCAAAACGGCCTTTAGGAAGGGCTATTTTAGAAGAAATACTGCGTTTAATGCCTATCACAACGAAACGCATTCGTTTCTGAGGTGCGCCATAATCTGCAGCGCAAAGGACATCTTTATCCAAAACGTAGCCATTTTCAGGTGCCTGCAATACACGCTCCAGATAATCGTAAACAGCAAAAGAGCGAATCACGGCTGCGATTCCATCTTCGACAGAGTAGGCATCCACAACTATGTGATTTTCGTGTATCTCCTGTGCCTTGCTGAGCATACGCTGGATCAGAATCGCTGGTTCAATCCTGCTTTTGAGCGCAGACGCATCCAACTCACCAGAATAGTATTCTGAGATCGCTTGAAATGCTTCCGAAGAGACACTGGCGATATGATTACTATCATGCAATTTCGCATAGTCAGCAGCCGCAGCACAAAGCTTCTTTTTGTGCTTTTCAAGTGCAGATTTCATTTTTTCAAGATTCTTCGCGGCCTTATAGATAACGTTCAGCTCAAAGTAATGCTGTTCCGGCCAAAGATACTGCTGAATCTTCTGCTGATCTTTAACAATCTCCAGTGCGCCGTCAAATACATACGCCTGATCCAGCAAGTGAAGATATGTGGATTTAACAGGAATCTTGTATTTTGCGACAGTTTCAACATCACTCTCTTCCATATAAAATCGGTGAACATCAGATTTCAGCATGCTGACATTTTCCATAACGAATGCTTTTGGTTTGAGTTCGAGAATAGCCTGATATACTGTTTTACCAGCATATTATTCTGACTGATAGCATGGTTCTTTTGGCGATTCGCATTAGAAAAGCTTGACAGGGCGGGCCGCCGATGACCACGTCTATATCCCCATACTTTTTCTTAATCTCGTCATAATTTGCAGCGCAGACATCTCCCTGTACTTCAACGCCTGGATGATTCAGGCGATATGTTTCCTGCATATAAGGACTGTTCTCAAACGCTACCTTGATATCATATTTTCTCGTCTGCATAAAGCCGAGGCTCAGGCCTCCTGCTCCTGCAAACAAGTCCACAACTTTGTACACAACACATTCCTCTTTCTCTTGTTAAAGGTTAAAACCCTCGGATAATGCTCGATCAAGGAGCGCAAGGAGTCGTTGACTCTGGTATCCACTCGGCATTTTGTTAGGGATTTGGCATGCATATTTCAGCGCTACATTTTCATCGGGCGATGCCATGCGTTTCTGCATCGCAAACGCAGACAGCTTTTTCCATTGATCTGCAGAATATTGAAGTACTTTAACCTGTGCCTCCGTTTCGGAAAGCACTTTTTGGTCTTTCCTCGCTTCTTTTTCTGCTGCCCTCACTTCAGTTTTTCCAATCAATACACTAGAAAATTCTGCTGGCAGAATTAGATTAATTTCTTGAACACTGTTCCAGCATCCCTCGCGCTTGCACCACTGCGTGACATTGATTGTAGGTCTATTTGGATCAGTTATCCTATAGAAGACCTGCTCAGCTATCTGTTCCAAAGCTTTTGTAACGCTTTCTGGAACGCTTTGGCGCTGCCAAATACTCTGCAAATCCAACTCCATATTTTTGAACTGCTTCCGAATTAACTGATGAAGCAGCGCCAATGAATAAGTAACGATGTTCGCTCGGTAGCCCTGTTCATACCACTCCTGCCTCGGTATCAACGCTTCGAGATGCTTAAATAAGATAACCAGCGCCACGCTTTCTGTAAAGTATCGCTCATTAAACTGCGAATCGTTGGCCGTCCAAGCTTCATCAATCAACTCAGCAAACTTCATAAAGTTTGTCTGAGCACCCTTGCTGACGATGTGGGGCATTTCACTCCATGTGTTGCGTACTTTAGCCAAATCCGTTTTAGTGATGACTTTGCTCTTGGGATTCTGCAGCAGGAATTGCCGCTTCTTGGCCGGTGTAAGACGCATTTGTGCCTGAAGAAATTGACCCTTAGCACGCTCATAAAACCATTTTGTTTCATACTGTGCACCAGATTCTGCAGGAGCAAAAATTCTCCGGGAATGCTGCTCCATGCGTATGTGGAATGGGTGAGTAGAGAAGAAATCTGCATCTGTAACTTTGTTTTGGCTATTTGAGGACCGAGATATATTTCGTACCAACTCCGTTGAACGGTCCATGTCGCTTTCATCAATCTCAGTCAGCTTCATCTGTACGTAAATGCCTTCCAAATCAGCTTTATCCTTATGACGGGTATTGGAAAGGGATGCTGTCGTCTGGCCGCCGTTAATAATCTGAAAGTCTCTTGCCCCGACAATGTGTGTTCCACCTGCTGTGCGCTCAAGCTGGACATCCATTGCGGTTGCAGATACGCCATTGTTATACGCAAAAAACATTGAGGGGCATTTCAAAATAGTTTCCCTGATTTTTTTATTTACGGCGACCTTTGTAGAAAGAAATGACCGAACATTGCCTCCAACAATTGACTGCCATACTTATCATAAATATCTGCAAGAACCTTTCCCGGAATAATGCAAAGATAGCTGTTATATTCTGCCGTCGCAGCGCTGCTGGCTCCAGGCAAGGGATGCCTTCGGGGATATATTCTCGAAAATCAATCTCAATATTTTGACGCCCCAGATCAGAGCAACATACACGAAACACACGGTCGATGTCCCAGATTTGACATTCAGCAGGAATGCCTCCAATATCGAGATTGTCAAGATTCTTCAGCGTATCGCTGACATCTGCATCTGTGAAAATGAGAAGTCTGTATTTTCGAATTCTCTCTTTTTCCAACCGAAGCAGATCTACCAAATCCGCACATGGAGTACTCATCTCGATCTCTCTATACAAATTCGTGTTTAGGGCCTGATCCACAAACACGGCTAAGCGTTGAAAATTCGTTGAAGATACAACCTTACCCATCGTCCGTTCTTCCACGCCGTCATAATCCGCAATGATTAAATTCATCGTATAGTCGAATTCGTCAAAAACGTACCCATCTACACGATAGATTTTTCTCTTGGATGTTGTACTTGTATAGAAAGCAGGAGTGAAGTCCGGCAAGACTTCCGCTTCAACAAGATACTGCGCCATAGAGCCAACAAAGGCTGCGCAGGAACCCTCACCAGTGGCAGCAGCCTCTGCTTTTACATTTTCGAGAAATCCTTTCTGAATTCCTGCGCATCCATGTTAACCCTCCACCCGCCAGTCTTCAATACTGGCCAGACTAATTGAATATTGTACCTCGATAATCTGCGGAACGACATTATCTGATGTCAGCCTTGGGAAATCCGCGTCTACGCGGAAATGCATTTCCCCCGAGCATACATATTTTTGCTCCCTATACTCAGGAAGATCGATAAAGCCATAGCGCATCAGCTTGCTTTCCAAAAGGGAATAGGCGTCATCGTTTTCATGCACCCGTCTGAAAGTGTGATCTACCTGCTCTCCAAGTGACACTGCGCCGCTGTGTTCTGGTGCACACTTATCAATAAGCATCACAACCAACTCTCCAGGATCGGTATTTGCAAGCTGCTCCAAAGAAGAAATTTTCACAGAATCTGCGGATACACCCACAGATTTCACCTCATGCCAGTTGTCTGCGTACACAAAGTCTTGATCAGCACCATCCGGGCCGACCCATCCTTGAACCGCCGGCAGAATTGGATATCCGGCATCAATCACTTCGCACAGATAGATAAGCTCGCCAAGCAATCCTTTGCGGTTACTCTCATCCATCAGGCTTTTTCTTTGATGCTCAAGCAGTTTGTTCCATTGCTTAAAGCGCCGCACTGTTAAATTCAAAGCAGAAATCTCATTATCTGCTGTTTGAGAATAAGAGATCAAATCCGCGCACAGCAATTCAAAAACGCTGTCCTGTTCATTGCGCATAAGCACAAAGGAAAGAGTCCATCGTCCGTCTGTGCGGCGGCCCTTGGTTACAACAATTGATTTGGAAGACGGCAGAAGTTCCGGCTCATTCTGTGAAATAATCACCAAGGCTTTCTGGTCAATCTCCTTGTAGCCAACGTGCCATTCAAGGGCGTGTTTCACCTCAATCTGTATGTATCCTCCGTCATAGTAGTTGAAGGCGTTCCACTTCTCATGAAGATATTCAGCAGTAATTTTCATTCGTCTTCTTCCTCGTCAGGATCCATCCAGTTTTTCAGTTCAACCATGTTCACCATGTAATTCGCAGTACGGATACCGGCACCAGTATCAGGGAAGCCAACGCCAAGTGCAAATAAATAGGAGGAACTTCTCTGTTGGTAGATTCGACTTTATCCAAATCTGTTTCAATGATGTGCAGCATCAGCAACGGGCTTCGCTCTCGAATCAAATAGGCACTGTCAGACATATGCTTGTCCCCATTTCGCTCTTTGAAGCGTTTCCTTGCTGTTTCGATCTGTTCTTTGGTTAATCCAACTCTTGTGCAGCCGCCGGAACCCACCTTCACTTTGGTTCCGCTGATCCGAATCATTTTGTCATCAGCTATCACAGAACGGCGCTCAGTTGCCTTAATCGAGAGCACTTCGTTGCCGCATTTGAGACCAGGCTCATATTCTGAGCCTTCACCGTCTGTAATAAGGGCAACATCCCAAGTCTCATTGTCCATTTTTTCATCGATATACTCAGCAAGTGCTCTGCCTTGGAAGGCAAGGTGCCACGGGTGCGTTTCAAAGTCAAGAAGCAGCTGCACAACCAATTCTTTGTTTACACCGCGCCAATAATATGGCTTCACAGAGAAGTCACGAGTTCCGGCACTGCCCAAATGATCCACAAATTCTTTGAATGCAGCTTCATTTGCTTTCAGTATTTCGGGATTGGCCTTGAGCTTGGGCGTTTCAAGCAGCTTTCCCGATACAGTTACCGGGCGGCTTACCTGTGTTGCCGAGCGCATTTTGTTGCGAGCTGTTGCAATAAGTGAGTTCGGATCCTGACGTACTTTCAGACCAAACTCCATCGGTGTTTGGTTGGCGAGCTTCATCTTTGCAATTTCATCTTTAAGCTCATTGGCCGCTCTGGTGATGTACCCATACCAGTCAATAGCTTCTTCTGCCATCCAAATTCTGAAAAGGTCCTCGTAGTTTGGACGATAACCAAACCAGCGTCCCATCTGCAGCAGCGTATCATACATTTGAGATTTACGATAGAAATAACTGACTCCCAGCCCCTCCAGCGTCAGGCCTCTGGACAAGCTGTTGCCGCCAACTGCAATAACGCGCAGGCCATCTTCTTTGTGGTTGAAATAATCCAGACTTGTTGCCCCAGTTCTTTGGTTAACTGCGCGCACTGCAATAGGGGCGATAGCGCGGTTTAAGTAATTGGAGCAAATGTCATCCCAATTTGTCTTGCTAATCTTTTCTAATTGGTGTTTCATCCACACTTTATGCAGATAACGCAGAGATGCAATTTGCTCGCGCTTTTCATCATCCAAAGCAGCATAATTCTGCACATCGGACTTTACTTGAACAAGCCATTCATTTACAGCTTCTGCAATTCGGTTCTGCACATCTGTAAAACGGCTAACATGAATCATCATGGAGCGGTGCTCGGTATAATCGCCGCGCAGATCACGAATTGCATTAAACAGCAGAAAGTATGCAATTGCTTCATACATGCTGGGCGGCAGCGCATCCACTTCCAATGTCTTTTTGTGTGTGAAAGGGAAAAATAGATCCATTTCTTCGCGCCGCAGCGGAATCAATACATCAGAAAACTTCTCTGTTGCGTCTCCGAAGATCTTATCAGCTCCAATGTAGTTCGTAGGCGGTGCCAGCGAGTAGATAAAATCTCTGGGAAATAGGTCATCGCCAATCATCTCATCTTCTGTTTCAGGGTTGATAAAAATATTGGCAAAGGGTGTCGCAGTAATTCCCAGATAGGAAGCCTGATTAAACTCGTGCAGCAGCTGGCGAATGCAGGCATTGATAGCGGCTGGGCTGTCATCCTCACTCTTTGTATTAACAGATGCATTATCTGCCTCGTCATCAATCAAGAGCATGGGCAGCATTATTTTCCCCGTGGTGTTATCACGACTATTGGAGAGCCATTTAATCAAATTGTTCAATATCCGCTTGTTTTTCTTTACGACTAAGACAATCGGATCTGAAACGCTTTGAAGGTTCAAATCATTGCTTTTCAGCACATTGATGTCAAAATCCTTAGTCACAGAGGTAAAGGCTGCGATACGCTTCTGTACGCCGTACCTGCCTACACCAACAGGCTGGTTTTGATTCCCTGTTCAGCCTTTGGATCCAGATAATACTCACTCTTCCGGCCAGAGAACTCTGCATCCAAGCGAGACTGAGTCTGCTGGCGCAGATTTTCCATCATTCCTGCAAGAACAATAATAATTCTGTATCCAGTATCAGCAGCTTTGTTGCTGATTGCGGTGTAATTTGCGGTTTTGCCGGATTGGACATCGCCCAACACCAATCCGCGGCGCTGAAAAGGTTCTTTACTTTGCGGATCTCCGAGCAGATCGACGATCTCGTCAGAAACCTTATCCAGCGTTGCAGTAACCCTTGGATTCCAATGTTTAATTTCCTCCAGATATTTTTTATATCGATTCCAGAAGAAAAAGTCCAAATCTGCTCTTCTGGAAGGAAGCCATGATTTATGAGGTGTATTTCGATCATTGATGTACACGCCGACATCCATCTGTATAACAATCGACGCACGCAGACGGACAAGAATTTCTGCAAATTCCTCATCCGTTACTGGAAGTGTGCTCAGCGTTGCACGCATGCTTTGTGCAAGCGTAAGAAATTCTTCCTCTGTAGGCGGAACTTCCTTGTACCGAGTACTAACCGCTGCGGAAATGAGATTTTCCAACATTTCAATATTAGGGTTTAACATTGCCGTCCTCCTTTGCTTTTAGAGCGCGAATCACATCCGGATATCCGCAGAAAGGATCAGTATGCTCTATCTTTTCAAGCATTTCACGCCGCATAATGCTGCTGGGCAGAACGGACAGCATCTGTTCCAGCGTTTTGAACATCTCCTGCTCGCCCATATCCGCATCATTCTCAATCTTTTCGTCATTATTAAGATCAATGTAAAGTTGATTCAGAGGGATTCCTCGTTCTATGTATTTCAGTAATGTTTCAAGCTTGCCTCGAATTTCCGGAGCTTCGGCAACGATCTGATCTACCAACACATGGTCTCGGTTGATTTCATATACAATGCCGTTTTCCGGCGTTTTTAATCGGGTCCACATATGCTCAACCGAATCCGAAGTTTCCTTTTTCCCTCTGAACGTCCATGTCCGCTTACTTTTATCTGCAATACGATCAATTACAGTCTGAAGGCTATTCCTCACCTCGGCAGGTGGAATTGCATGAGATTTCTTAATATCCAGAGTCCACAAATCGTCCAAGTCATTTGGGATATCGACCATAACACGAGCCAGCTTTGAAAGATCACCCTGCCGCATCATACGGAACCACGTTCCCCAAATTAGAAGCCGCTTGTTTCGATATACATAAAAGCCCTGCCGTTTGCGAATTCCATCTTTGCCGCCAAGTTGGTTCTTTTCCTCTTCAGTCATTTTAGAAATATGAGGCAGAATATATGGCGTTACCAGAATGCGTTTCCCTCGAATCACCAGCGTTTCTGTGTCCATGGCTTGCGTGCTCTTCTTTATCAAAAACGGATCTGCCGCTTTAAGCTTTACTCCATTGAAAAGTATTTCTAGCTTTTTTATTCCGGATTCCCCGGATAAGTACCTGTGAAATACCAGTTCAAGGTGTTGCCTTACCTCGTCCATTTTTCGGCCAAGCGATTTTTCATAATCTACTTCGCCCATCAGCAAACGGTCGAGGTTCTGCCATACAACCAATGTACCGCTATCCTGCTCGTACAAATCAGAAATATGAGGAACTAAGGCAAAGTCTTCTTTATCAAGGATCAACAGTGACCATGCACCTGTTTTAATGACGTAATCAAGATCCCAGCGCCGTCCAATTACCTGATCTCCCTGTTTGCTGATTACGGTCAAAACACGGCACTGAGACAAAGATGCAGTCTTCAGACCTAAGCCATATCGTCCAAGTCAGACGAGTCTCGTGTCTCAGTCGGGCTCTTACTTCCATACTGCATAGCGATATTCATTTGAGCATCATCCATACCGGTACCATTATCCAGAATTGAGACATATGCATCGCCTACCGGAAAGAATGACAGCTGAACTTTCCCAGCTTTTGCAGCAATACTGTTGTCAATAATATCTGCAATTGCAGCTTCCAAACTATAGCCGATTGCTCTCGTCGATTGCATCAGCACCGGTGCAAATGGCGGCATATTTCTTTCCTGCATTGTTTTCACCTCTTTGGTATGTATTTTGGACCTACTTATCCCGATGTTGTTATGTCACAGACTGGATAGTGCCCTTGAGACCATTTCTTTATAATCCGTTTTTATCTTTTCAGGCCCTTTGATTCTTACTTTCCCGCCGAAGCCGAAAATCCAGCTGAAGAAGATATGGCTGATGGCCACCCGGACGATCACGCGGAAGGTGCTCATATCGCAGGCGTAGATGGTCACATCTGTCCCGAAGCGGTCGATGATTGCATCGATCACGGAGTTGTCACAGATCAGTCTACCTCCTGACACTCGCTGCCGTACATCCGGAAGGTGGTCGCAAGAAAATCATCGACACCGAAGTCCGCCGGGACCGGTACGGCTTCCTCCGAAAGAATGTCAGGACGGGCGCTGATACGGTCCACACGGAAGCTTCCGATGGCCTGATGCTTGTCCGAATAGCCAAGTACATAGTAATAATCGCCGTTCCAGATCAGACGATAGGGGCTGAAGATGTACCGTTCGCCGTCGTGGCGCAGCTTCTTCTGCTTTCGGATGTTGTAGGCAAAGTATTGGAAGGCAATCTTCTTTCTGGCATTGATGGCCTCATTGATTGCATCCACGATCAGCAAATCCTGTCGATTTTCCGACTTCACCCTTCCCTCCACGGAAGCGTTGCGCTTCAGTTCCTCAGCCTTATGCTGTCCGGCAAGCGTGACAATCTTGGAGACCATCTGCTCGCTGCGTTCTTTGGAGATGAACTTGGAGGACTGCACAGCATCGATCAGAAGCTTCAGCTCAGCGATTTCAAATTGACGGCTAATGAGGTTATAGCGGTTCTGAGTGGACTTTACTTCTTGGATATCCATTCCGAACTGCTGCAGAAGCTCAATGTCCGTCTTGATGGTCTGCCGGTGCGCCGGGATACCGTATTCCTCTTCAAGAATCTGCGCCAGCTGCATCGTGGTCAGATAGTGGTCTTCATCGGTGCACTCATATAGAATCTTCGCCAGATATAGCGGGCGGAGCTTTGCATTGTTGTCCATTGGTTATACCTCACGCATACATGGTAGAATTACTGCTTAGTTTGTTTCATCCTCTACTACTTCCATCAAGTCTCCAATGTCACAATGGAACACCTTACACAATCGGAGCATGACAGACATGGAGACGAGGCGGTTATTGTTCAACTGGGTCATGGTATGGGACGACAGGTGCGCAGCCTTGGCCAGCTCGCCTTTTTTCATTTTGTTCTTGATTAGCAAAATCCAAAGTTTGTCATAACGGACCGTCATGGGGTTCCTCCTGTTGAAAATAAAATCTCCCAAAGTGCTTATAACTTTACAGAGTATATTCTACCATAACGCCTCCGAAATTACAACAGAATCCGAACAAATTCTGTAAAAACAATAGCTATGGTGTCGATTTTGTGCGTCACCTAAAAAAGCCTCCCAAACCGTCCACCTATGGGAAGACAATTTGGGAGACTTGTGGGTGTATGGGATACTCTTACAAGCTATCTGGACCTGCTATATTGATAATCCGCAGGCCCATGCGGCGGGCATAGTTCACGGTATAGGCCGTGCCGCCGGTGGGTTTCGTCAGATAGCAAATGCAGACGCTGCTGTTATCCACAAGATGCCGATTGCGTTTTTGCATACAGCCCCGAAAATAGTGCTCCGAGGTATAAGTCACCTTATCTGCGCAGCGCTTGATCTCTTCGTAAGTGTCGATATTCTCTTGCGGCCAGCCTCGAGTCTGGTTAAGGCACGGCAGCACAAGGATCAGCCGGATCTGCGGATAACGCTCCCGCAAGCGGAGGACAGCCTGCGCTGCCAGGGTATCGAATCCCAAGGCACCACCTGCGCCGAAATAGCGATAGCCCTGCTCGATCAGCGTGACCAAGGTATCCTTTAAGCGCTTGGAGATTTCGGGCAAATCATCTGCCGGCAATTCCCGATGCCCGGTGAAGCAAACTGTTTTTGAGCGCATAAACTTCGCACTCCTCTCGAATACTATAAGTGCCAAAATTCAGGAAATAATATCTATAGTATATATCCCGGCCTTTTGAATATCAATAGTCTATGGATTGGCCAAAGCGATATTTATAGACTATATATGGAGGCGAGAGGAATGAGTGATGTCGCAAAGATCATTGGACAACGCATCAGAAACTACCGGACGCAAAAAGGACTCAGCCAGGAAAAGCTAGCCGAGCTTGCCGGCTGCCATCCCACATATATTGGGCAATTGGAACGTGGTGAGAAAAACGCCACTTTGGAAAGTGTTGAGAAGATTGCATCAGCTATGGATATTTCTCTGTCCGAGCTATTCGATAAGTTGGGAAAGAGCGGCAGCAACAACATTGCGGCCAAATGCTATGACTTGGTTGCCTCTAAGAACGAGGCAGAGCAGAAGCAACTCTATAAAATGCTTCAGGAAATGGACAAATACAAAAATCAATGAAAAAAACACGGTGCCACCCGACGGAGGGTGACACCGTGTTCTGCTTAGTAGCGACTACGCCATATCCGAGAATTTCATAATAGCCAACCGGGTACTGATTGACGCGGCAGCTATCGCCGGAGTTGCCCTCGATGGTGTAGACAACGCCGTTTTCGACCTTCTGGACGATACCGACATGATCGGCTTGGCCGTCCTGCGGACCGGAGCTGCCCCTGTTATCCCAATCGAAAAAGATAATCATGCCGGGCGAGGGCTCCATGGCATTATCCGCCCACTGCCCACGCTCCCGGAACCATTGGACACCGTTGACACAGCCGGCGAACTTGGGAATGACACCGGTGTGATATAGCCGCATTCGTTTGCGCACCAGCTGACGAAGCAGGCGCACCACTCCACGCGGCTGCCGAAGCCGTACCATGACCAATAGGGCTCTCCACCCACATTGCCCACCTGAGAAAGCGCAACGGCAACGATCTGGTCATCCACTCCATAGATTCCGTAAAGCACCGCCGCCCACATGCTGTTGTCCTGCGCAAGCAGCTCCGCAAGCTGCTGCTTTTGATCCTCATTGAAGCCGTACTGCCCAGCCATCTCATCCGCCGTCTTGTGGCTGACAGTAATATAGAGCGTCGTAATCGTCTCCTGTACCTCTTCCTCAAGAATATTGCCGTTGCCGTCGTCCGTCTCCACAATGACCGTCTCGGCCTTTGTTTCCGTCCGGTGGGTGATTTCGTTCATCTCCCAGAACAGGTCCTTCAGAAGCTGTTCCTTTTCCGGAGTGATCGTTGCCACCTCCTGAGGGTTATCCGGATCGGAGGTCGTTTTGACGGCATAGATCGACAGCACTTCCGGCCACACGGCACGGGAACCGGACATTTCAAGCGTATCGTACACAACGGAATCCTTGATGGCATCCAGCTCGTTCTGGTAATCCAGGTTGATTTCCTGAACGACCTGCCGCATCGTTTTTTCTGAGCCGGTATCTTCGCTGGAAAAGAAAATGCCAAAGCAAGAGCCGACGATCAGCGCAATGAGAAAGATAACAACAATGACCACGACCGCGACCCAGCCACCGGCAGCGATAGCCGCAACCAGTGCTTTCATCGCCGCTGCGATGGCCTTGATTGCCGCCGCAATGGCTTTCGCCGCCGCAACAGCCGCTTTGTAGGCGGCAATGGCAGCCTGACGGGCAATCTCCGCCGCTTTCTGAGCGGCCTTTGCAGCCGCAGCCGCTGCCTTTTGCGTTGCCTTCGCTGTTGCCTCTGCGGTTTTGATAGCGGCCTTGGAGGTTTTCTCCGCAGTCTTTACGGCCCTCTCTGTTGACTTTACCGTTCCCTTTGCACCGACTTTTACGGTCTGTTTCCCGGCAGAGCGAGCAGACTGCTTGATGGTGCGTTCGGTACGCTCCGCAGATTTGATGGTCTGGTTTCGTCTGCTCCGGATGCTTGTCCGCGTGGCCTCCGTATTTTGCCGCGCTGCCTGCCGTGCAGCCTCCTCTCGCGGCGTTCTGCTTGGCGTGCCCCTACGCAGCTCCGCCTCATAGCGGCGAACCCGTTCTTCATTTTTGCGGATGCTCTTTTCATTGCGGTGCTCCCGGTGCGCCTCCTTGCCTTTTTCAATGGCTTTTTTCGTTTGGTCGGAGACCTCGTGCCAAACCTGATCGGTCACATCCTCAGCGGCATAGCGGATTTTGTCCTCCGCATATTCGGAGGGGGAAATCTGTCCGTCGTCCATCAGGTTTTCCGCCTGATCCTTGGAACGGACGAGCGCCGTCTTCATGCGCTCGGAGGCAACCGCTGCCTTGTCAAGAACCGTGATGTCCTTTGTGCTTTCCCTTGTTTTTATCCTGCCCAAAGCCATCACCTCCTCTCAGAGCAGACAAGTCACACCTTCTTCGCTACGACAACGAAGCGACCGTTGGGATAGGTATATTCGCAGGTGGAAAGGGTCAAAAGCTGATCTCCGTATTCGGCAGCAACCCCCGTGTCATAGAGTTGCCTTGCACGGACATTCTCCATGAACTCGGCAAACTGTGCCTCATCCATCAGCGTGTATTCGCTGTACTTGAAGGACTCGCGGTTCGTATTGAATTTGAAAGCGGCAACGACCTCATATTTGCCGAAGCTGGAGAGTGTGTCAAAGGCAATCGTCGGATGCTCCCTGCAGAAGTCGGCATCGGCGTATTTGCACAGATCGGCAAACATAGAGCCGTCGTTCATGTGATGGCCGTAAATCACAAGGTTGTTGCTGATCCCGGTCATACAGGCCTCGTCAATATAGGGAACACCGTAGTCGCTGTATGATTTATCAAAGCTGCGCTTCAGATAGAAGTCCGGCTTGTTTGGAGTCTGCATGACGGGGTAATTGACATTCGTACCATCAATTCTGATCCAGCCGATAAAGTCGTTGTTCTGCGCAAACAGCGCCGCATACTTTTCACGGGCCAGCGCCGCCTCTGCTGCCGCCAGTTCTTCTGCACTCAGATCGGCTTCCTCCGCTTCAGTGGCCTTCTGCGGCTCGTCGATTTCCGTAATCAGATTTGTCAGATCGTCAAATGCCGCCTTGCTGTTCTTGGCATCCAAATACTGATGCGTAAACATGGCGCTGCAAAAATCGCTGCCGCACCGAGAACGGAAACAGCGATAATTCCAATGGTTTTCTTTTTCATTTTCATTTTGTATTCCTCCCAAAAGAATGGAGGACGGGGTTAATCCCGTCCTCTTGCAAATTTCCCCTCGCCGGGGCGTGTGGTCATAAGCTGATAGAGCTTGGTATTCTGCGGGAACCGATTGATGAAGGGTACCAGCGCAGAGCCGTATTTGATCAGTCCGCAGCCGGCATCGGCATTGGTAATATAGCTCATCTGCTCATTGGAGATGTTCAGTAGCTTGGCAAGCTGCCCTCTGTCGGAGGCAGCCTGATTCAGCATAACCACAAATTCCGAGTTGGAAAGCATGGTGCTGGCCTGAACGGAATCCAGCAGATACTCCACATTCTGCGTGATCGCCGTGGGGTATGCGTTGCGCTTACGGAACTGTCGCCATGCGGAGTTAAAGAACTGCGCCGAGAACTCGTTCTCGAACACCACATGGAACTCGTCAATAAAGACATGGGTGCGCTTGCCCTTCTTCCAGTTCAGCGTCACGCGGTTGAGCATGGTGTCCGTGATCACCAGCAGACCGGTGGGCTTGAGCTGGGAACCGAGACCGTGAATGTCGAACACCACGACACGCTTGTCGAGGTCCACATTGGACTGCTTGCCGAAGATGTCCAGAGAACCGGTGGTATAGAGCTCAAGGGACAGCGCGATCTGCTTCGCTTCAGGCTCAGGCTGCTCCAGCAGCATATCGCGTAGGGTGCAGAGAGTGGGAATCGTCCCGGTATCCGCCGCATTGCGGTACACATTGGTGATGCAGCGGTCGATAATAGACTTGTGCTGCGGGCCGACGCCCTTCTTGTCGATCTGCTCGATCAGAGACATGATGAATTCCGACTTTACAACAATGGGGTTGTTTTCACCGTACCCGTCCACCATATACATGGCGTTCAATCTGTCTCTGCCGCCGGCAGACACACGGATCACTGAGCCGAGATCGCCCATAGCTTCGATAAGCGGCGCGTATTCTCCCTCGGGGTCGCAGATCATAATATCATCGTTGGTGTTCAGAATGAGGAAAGTAATCAATTCCTTTGCCGAGAACGACTTACCGGAACCGGGAACGCCCAGCAGAAAAGCGGACTGGTTCAGAAGATTTGCCTTGTTGCACATGATGAGATTGTGGGAAATGGCATTTTCGCCGAAGTAAATGCCGCCCTTATCCATGATCTCCTGCACCTTGAAAGGCATCAGCACCGCAAGGCTTTCTGTCGTGAGCGTTCGGAACGCATTGATTTTTCTCGTCCCGATGGGGAGCACCGTGTTCAGTCCATCCGTCTGCTGATACTTCAGCGTTGCCATCTGGCACATGTGCTTTCTCGCCGTAGACAGCACCGTTTCCGTATCCAGATCCAGCTGCTCCTTGGTGTCTGCGGTAATCACCATTGTGACCACCGCAAACATCATGCGCTGGTCACGGGTAGTCAGGTCGTCCAAAAACTCTTTGGATTCCTTGCGCTGAAGCTCCATGTCGTAGGGAACCACAGCAGAGAAATTGTTGTTCTGATTCTGCCTTCTCTGCCAGCCGGTGATGTTCGTTTCCACGCCCAGCAAGAGTCGCTCCACCTCACGGACGGCTTCATCGGTAGGGATGGGGATCACATCGACGGACAGCATGAGATTGCGGTTTAGCTCGGTCAGCTCCGAGAACATGCTGTCCTTGATATAGCTGGCGTAGTCCTTGAGGAAAAGCACTCTGGCATATTTCTCGCCCAGCTTGATATGATCCGCAGTACGTTCTATGCTGTCCGGGCAGATGTAGTCACGGAAATCATGCCCCAGACGCGCCTTCCGGTTCATATCAAACGAGAATGCCACCTCATCACCGGGGCGATAAAAGTCGTGGAGAATGCGCAGCCGCTCAACGGCGTTCAGGGGCACACACTTAGAGCCAGATTTGCGAAATGGGCGGTCAAATCCGCTCTGATTCTCGCAAAATATGCCCTCGCTTCCTCGATGTCCTTCTTGGCCACGGTGATGGTAATATACTTTTCCTGCGTAATGCCGTTTGCTCCCGTCGCCTTGTCTAGGAGCATGTCATTATACTCCTTGCGGTACTCATCCAGCCCATCCTGCTTCATGGGCATCAGGATGGATTCCTCAAAATCAGACCTGTTCAGCCTGTGATTGTTGATGGTGATCTTCGTGGTAGCTCCGCTGTCCAAGCTGTTCAGAAGCTCCGAGTATGTCAGGAACATGCTCTCTTTGTCCTCGCGGCTCGCCACCAAATAGTTGATGTCCGAGAATCGGAAGGACTTAGAGAACTTATTCCCAACCTTGAAAATGCCATCCGGCAGATGTTCTTGATCGGAATAAGGTCCTGTACTTTTCTCGGAACCTTAAACTTTTCCTTGTCCTGTGCAAGGATCGCTTTGATGCTCTTAATCATTGTGCTTGGAAACCTCCTTTCATGTTCATCGATCGCGTCCTTCAACGCCTCGTAGTAGATATTCACCGGCTCGAACTTGATCTGCTTGGGCTCCAGCATTTCGCTGCGGAGCCAAGCCCACACAAATTGCTCTGCGGTCATACCGTTGTAGTTCACAAAGCCCATTGCCGCAAAGGGAGCAGCACCAAGGATGCACATCCACGAAACCGTTTCCGTTCCCAAATAGGGTTTCAAAACAAAGTACAAAAGCACTGCAACGCCAACAGCCAGTAAAGAAAAAACGAACTGTCTGAGGGACAGTCCGAAAAACATAGACTCGGTATAGTTCCGAATCTCCCTATTGATTTTGACCTCCATTTTCATTCCTTTCCCGCGCAGAGCCTCCTGAAGTTCCTCCTTGCAGACACATTCCTCTGCAAGGCAATTTACTTCGCCTTTCTTTCTGCCGCCGTAATAGAGACAATATTTGCAATCGCAATCAGCCGCGGTATATCCGCGCCATTGATTCAGTACACGCTTTGCCATCTCAGATGCCCATCATCTCCTTCACAAGCCTGTCTGCCATCTTCACTGCGCCGACCAAAATGAGCATATTGAAAATCAGCTCGCCGATGTAGCTCCACACCATAGAGGCTGCTGCTGCGTCCGGATCGACAACCGGAGGGCTGGAGGCAAACACCGAGAAGATGATGCAGGCCAAGACGATGATTGCACCCTCCAGGCACACCGACGCATAGCTTTTTAGGAAGCTCTTTCCGATGTTCTGCGTAGGCTCTCCGGCAAAGGCGGAAAGCGGAACAGGCGCAAGTGCGGTGTACATATACATTTTGAAAAAGCGGCCATAGACGCTCATAATCATCACGAAGGACAGCACCAAATGAACAGGCCGCCGATCAGCGTCACCGCCCACAAGGGGATAGACTCAAAGAAACCGCAATCCTCCACCGCCGTGATGATCTCCTGCGGCAGCACCGTTGCCTGCGGGCTTCCAAATCCGGCAGAGTTCATGATCGTGCTGACCACGCCCTGGATAATCTCCAAAATCGCCATCATCAGCTCCATGCCATAGGTAATCAGCCCTTTTGCAATCGCAAAACGAACAAACAGCTTTACAGCGTGCTCCGGCTTTTTCAGCTCGGCAAAGGAGCCGCAGGTCTTTACGACTCCCACCACAAAGAACAGAACCAGCAGAGCATAGCCGATGGCCTGCAGCGCTCCGTGGATGCTGCAAATAATCGACCAAATCGAGCCACCTTTGAATGTCTGCGGTGACTGCGTGATCAGCTGCCAGATTTCCGACAGCTTATCGTTCCAAACCTCCAGTGCATTTTCAAGGTTCTGCACAACCCAGTTATCCGACATTCGTTACACCTCCCTTCGGGGCGGTCTTTACGACCGCCCCTTTTGCGGAAACCGGATCAGCCAACAATGAGGTTGAGGATTTCCTTTGCAAAGGTGATGATGACGCCGCCGGCAGAGTCAGGAAACCGTTGGAACGCTGGCTCGGATCGTGGGACTGGAAGCTGAGACGACCTGCACAATGCCCCAGCCAAGCAGAATCAGGCCGACCGCACGGATGAGGCCGAAGATAAAGTCGCTGAGGTTGTTGACGACGGTAATGGGGTCTCCTGCGGCAAAGGCGGTCACGCCCATGCTCATGGTAATCGTAAGGGCGAGGACAGCCATCACATAAATGCGGTAGCCCTTCTTGACCTTGCCGGGAATCTCCGGCTTGTTGATGTTCTTCTTCGTATTAAGTTTCTTCATTGCCTTTTTTCTCCTTTTCATCAAGTAGTTCTTCCAGCTCCTCTTCCGAGTAGAGCAAGATTCATGTTTTTCTGCCTCCATCTTTTCGGCGTTTTTGACAGCTTCTTGTCGAAGCTGAACGCCATGGAAGCGATGCTTCTGGTATCTTCGCCGTGAGTATAGGCCGGTGCGGAACCGTCCGTCGTAAGCGCCACATTGGATGATGAAGGATGTCATACTTGAGATCCCGGATGGGGCGCTCCCCGCGTATAAAAAGAAGTGCGTACTGGTTGTCCAGCATACGCACCTCGTCAGGTGTCATCAGCTCTCGTCCGGCAAGCTGATAGTTGGTGGAATAGCTTCCGTTTCTGCCGCGAGACCGTCCGTAGGTATTTGTATCGATGGTCTCCTTGCCCAGCAGCTTGGAAACATACTCATGGGTACTCTGCTCGTTGCCGCCCAGATACAGAAACTCGTCACAGTTACCCACGATGCTCTCCCATTGCTTCTCGAACAGAGCTTTCAGCTGCGCAAGATTCTGAATGATGATGGAAACGGAAATCTCACGGCTTCGCATGGTGGACAGGAGCTTATCAAACTCATCCGGCAGGGCGACATTGGCAAACTCGTCCATGACGAAATGCACATGCACGGGCAGCCTGCCACCGTGAACGGAGTCGGCCTGATAGTAGAGCTGCTGAAACAGCTGGGTATAAAGCATACCCACGATGAAATTGAAGGAACTGTCGTTATCGGGAATTACGGCGAATACCGCCGTTTTCTTTTCGCCGATTTGCCCCAAATCCAGTTCATCGCATTGGGTGATACCGGCCAGCGAATCCAGATTGAACTTTTCCAAACGGGAGACAAGGGAAATCTGGATGGATTTCAGCGTCTTAGCGCTGCCGGAGTGATACGCCCGATAATACTTGAGGGCGATATGCTCCGGGTTTCTTTCCTCCAATCTCTCAAAAAGCTCATCGAGAACCGATTGATACTCCTCGTTGTCCTCCTTTACATCGCCGGCTCTGATCATCTCCATAACCATGGAAAAGTTCTGCTCATCGGGCGGAGCCTCATAATGGAGATAGCAGACAAGGGCCTTAAGCAGCATGGCTGCCGTCTGATCCCAGAACGGGTCCTGTGTCTGCGAACCTTTGGGTGTTGTATTCTTAAAGAGGTTTGTGGTAAGCCGCTGAATATCATCATCGCTGCTGATATACACGAACGGGTTGTAGCAATGGCTTTTCTCCATATCAATGAGGTCAAGGACTTTGATCTCATAGCCCTTCTCCTCCAGCAGATGACCGGTATCCCGGAGCAGTTCACCCTTTGGGTCAAGCACAACAAAAGAAGTATTCGCATTCATAATGTTGGGCTTGGCGTAGAAGCGTGTTTTACCTGCACCGGAACCGCCGCATACCAGCACATTCAGGTTTCTGCGGTGCTTCCTTCCGTCCAGGCCGATAGCGACATTTTGCGTCAGCAGCTTGTTTTCCGTCTTATCCTTGTTGGCATATTTCTTGTTGACCGAACCAGCCGTGCCCCACTTGGCTGATCCGTGCTCTTCTCGCCGTCTGTAATTGTGCTCCGTGGAGAGATAGACGCCGATGGCGATCCCGTACACCAAAAGCAAAGTGAGGACAGTTTTTACACTGTCCTCACAAAGCTGTATTTTGAATGGGTTTTGCATCACCGATCCGAACTGCTGAACCAGTCCGGGCAATCCATCCTTTAAGCAAGGAGCAATCAGCAGGCCGAGCCACGCAACCGGAATTATGCCGCAAAGATAAAGGATCACATTCTGCTTGGAGAGCTTATCTTGCCTCACGGTCAGCTCTCCGTTTCTCTTTCTTTGTTGGGGCATCAATGACCTTCAGGATCAAATCGTTAATGTCTTCTGTGGGCTTTTCGTCCCGGAGAAGATCGTTCCGGAAATCCATCAGGCCGCTGACCATCAGACGCTGCTCAAAATCGTCCAGCGTGACGACTTTCTTTTCCTCAGTCATATTGGGGCACCTCCTTATCTCGCTTCATCCCTGCGTTCCTTGGGCTTCATGCTCTTGTCCAGCACCTTCGCCATGTCGGACGAGATCTCATTGGCCACATCTCTGATCTTGGACAGCTCGTTTCTCACACTGCGGGCATCCATCGTAGAGAAGCCTTCGGGAAGTCTGTCAAAGCGGAACATGTCCTTCGGCACATTGTACCGGCTGCAAAGCACATACGACACGCAGTAGGCGGTAAAGGCATGGTCGCTGCGCTTATACGCGCCGTCGTCCAAGTGTGCGTGAGCAAGCTCCTGAGAAATGCCGCGGAAAATGTCACCGGCCTCCAGCCAGGTCTAACATAGATTTTCTTGTCGTCGGGACGATATACCGCGTTGATGTTCTCCGGCAGCTTTTGGCTGATCTCGATGGGGCAAGGTGCATTGTGGATGATGGCTTTCAGAAGCAGCCGCTCGTCCCGCTTCATCGCGGGCCGGTCCTTGACCTTTGCGGTCGTCTGGGAAATGTCGAACACCTTTTTGGAGTTGTAGCTGACACCCACGGTGCCGTCCTCCTTGGTGTATTCCTCGCCAGGCTCCAGCAATACGATTCCGCTTTCGCCCTTTTTGATGAACACGCCGTTATTCTTCCAGCCCTTAAAATCCGAAAGCTGGGTGGCGTCGGCTTTCTGGGCGGTGATCAGAACCGCATTGCCCACAGAGTAGCGGTCAAAACGCGCCTGCACATCCAGATAGGATTGGAAGAGGCTGCCGTCATTTGCCATGCGCTGTGCAGTCTCATCAATCATGGCAAAAGCGCTCTCGCGCTCCTGCTTTTTCTGCGCAGCCCACGCATCCTTGTCGAAGGAAACGAAGCTCTTATCCTCCGTATCCTTCTGCGCAGAGGCATTGAAAATATCATCATAGTTTGCCATGGTCATCTCTCCTTGTCTTTTTTCATTTTTGGCACAGGCCTGTGCTCAGAGGTTCTGTTGGGTTCGTCCTTGGTTTTCTGCGCGGAGCTCGTCCTCTGTCTCTGCTCCTCCCGGATCTCCTTCATTTCCTGCCGGACAGATGGGCGGGAGCGTTCCGTAGGATCAGAGATACCCCTGACGGTTTTCTCGCGCTGATTTGATATAGGCTCGGACGGACGGGATTTCGCAGCCGGGCCTTGCGTGGGGTTTTGCGTTTGTGCCTCCTCCTTATTGGGCGCAGGGGCAAGAAGCGCATCCAGGAAGGCTTCCTCCTTGTCCTTTTCCGTGGTGCTGCGGTCGGGAACAGGAATGTCCGCATTCTTCTGTTCCTCCTTTGCCTTGACGATTTCGGTACGCGCCGAGCCGATGTCTGCGGTAGCAATGCCGAAGCGGTCAAAAATGCGGTTGATCTTGCTTGCGTCCTCTGCGCGGACAAACACATCGGTGTGGCCATCGTTTGCCGTTTTGTCCTTCAAAACGCAATACAGGATGCCGTACTTCTTTGCCTCACGGCAGAACTTCTCAAGGTCTCTGTCGCCAATGGCAAAGACCTTGAGTTCCTTTCCGCTGCGGAGCATACTGTTGAGTCTTGTTTTCCCGCGTGTCTTTTTCTGGTCCTTCAGCACCGCATAAAGCAGAACTGCCAAACGCTCAGCGGCCTTCCCGCTGATTTTTGCAGCCACCTCAACGCCGTTGAGTGTCATCCTCACGACCTGCTCGGCTGCTTCTCCTGACGAGTAACTCATTTTCTGTTTTCTCCTTTCGCTCGATTTTCTGCTGCTCGATTTGCTCAAGATTTTTACGAACCTGTTCCGACCGATCAGCAATGTCGGAGCACAGCGCAATTTCCTTCCGGCAGGTTTTCAGCTCTGTGGTCAGCTCCGCGATCCGGGCTCTCGTTGCTTCGGCACTTTGGAAATCTTCTTTTCTTAGGTACCGCTTCAGTTCGTTCTTCAGTCCCGTGCGCTGCTGCGTCAAAGCTTCCACTTGCTTTTCCTTTTCGGCTTTATAGCCGTCAAGAGCCTCCACAGTTTCAATTCCTGTTTTGGCAAGGAAATCCGCCTGAGCAATGTATCTGTCAAGCTTTGTCACATCCTCACGCAAAAAAGCCGACACCTTTTTTACAGATGCCGGCTTATGTACGATGATGTGAAGCTCATAACAGTAATATAGGTACAGGGCGTAAAGGCCGGAGGCCTTCTTCGCTTTCTCCTTGTATTGGTAATAGGGCGCTTTCGTGTCCTCCGCCACCTCGGGGAAGGGCGTCTTGCGGCGGTAGTTGTTCTGAATCCGCTGCTTGATGGAATCCAGCTCGTAGTATTCACCCAGCTTGTCCAATCGGAAGTTCTTCCCGCCGTCCACGATCCTTACAATGGGGTGGACCCTCGGCGAGCCCTTCGGTGTCCTGGTAATCACTTCGTAGCCCATTTCCTTCATGACACGCTGGAACTCACGCTCCGTAGTCGAGGCGAGGATCGCCCTGTCAATATCCTCGCGTATTCTGCTGCGCATGGTGGGCTTGCCGTTCTTCTCGGCCAGCCATTCTCCGTAATTGGCTCTGCGGTCGGCAGGGCACTCTATCACGGAAATCTTGGCTTCCCGGCACAGCCGGTCGGAGACTCCCGCATCCGTCTGTAATCCGCCGGTGAGTTATAGAACTTCTTGCCGTCCACATCGGAAACGGAGTTTATGACAAAGTGATTGTGATAATGCCCGGTGTTGCAGTGGGTAGCGATCACGACCTGAAAACGGTCGCCCCATAACTCTCTGGCAAGGGCGACACCAATGCTGTGTGCCGTATCTGCATCCACTTCATCTGCCTTAAAGGACTGATAGCCGTGATAGCAGGACCTGCCGCCCTCATTATGCATCAGCCGCTTTGTCTCCATGAACTCCTGCGCCGCCGTTTCCTCACTGTGGAGATGGAGGCAGGTGACATAGGCTCTTTTCTCGGTTTTCATTTCGTCGGCGGCATATTCCACCACGCCTTCGATTTCATGAAGCTCCGAGAGCTTTTCCTTGTCATGCGTTTTCTCCGGATTGCGGGCGTAATTGATGACCTTGTCCACCCGTCCTTTTATGGGCAGATCGATGTAACCGCCATTACTGATAATCGGAGGTGTACGCATCAGACACCATTTTCGTGGCGGCTCTGATTTCCTCCAATCCCTTCCGAAACTGCGGCATATCCGGCACATTGGTGGTGTTGAATCTCTTCAAGGTCTGATCCAGATTGTACCCCGCCTGCCGCATGGCCCGAAGCAGCATGGGGATATCCGCAGGCGGCGCTTCCTTAATTTCCTTATCTGCTACGCTGCGGCGAACAAAGCCGCCGATGGACAGCCCTGCTTTCTTGGCTTTCTTGGAAAGCACGGACAGTTCATCCTTTGTGAAGCAAACCTCCACTCTACAATTTCTTTTTCTCAAAAATACTCATCCTTTCCGTTGGGGTTTCAGGGGCATTGCCCCAGACAAGCGGAATCTGTACGGACAGATTCGTTGCTTGTTAAGACAATGCCACCAACCCCACGATTCAAATTACCTCGACACTTCTAAGGTACGAAATGCCCTTTGCAGAGAATTGGAACGAAACACTTACGCAGGTATTCAGAGGAATATCTGCCAAACCCAAATAGTTCTTTTCGCTCCACGCTGATGTCATGATCTTTCTTCCGTCATCGAAATCAAGATATACCAACAGGTTTTTGTTCCTATCCCAGCGTTTACAGGCGATCGTTGCTGCAAAAGTACCCTCGAAATCGGGAAACTGATATTCACGACCGTCAAAGCCGGACTCCACGAACTCCCGCCAGGACAATGCGCGCTTTTCGTTTTCCATATCGTTTTCACCTCCAATTCTTTGGAAATGTGGCATCAAAAATGATGCCACTCCATCTTTCGGGCAGAAAAAAGCGGCATCAAAATTGATGCCATCACAGGCTATTGATAAAATCAAGCGCAGCCAAATCATTTTCGCTGATTTCTGCCTTCTTCTCTACCGGCTGAAGAGCCATTCCCTGCATTGCCACAGTAATGGTTTGTCTCAAAAGCTCCCGAAGGTCGTTATTCTGCTTTGAGGCGTTAATCATC
>ENA-OQEN01000055-OQEN01000055.1-human-gut-metagenome-genome-assembly--contig:-NODE-55-length-40981-cov-6.240931_pt1 | contig 40981 bp, 55 predicted proteins | sample MGYA00242791_ERZ504627 | MGnify/ENA primary metagenome ERZ504627 (study PRJEB26092, sample SAMD00036316) | human gut metagenome | host: Homo sapiens | study: EMG produced TPA metagenomics assembly of... | reverse complement strand
ACCCTTTCCCCGGAACCTGCTGGGTTCCGGGGCAGAGCTTGTCAAAAGGGCGCCGCCCTTGACAAAAGGGATTTCGCTCCGACCCGCGCGTCCGTGTGCGCAAGCGCCCACGAACACACTCTCTCCGCGCAAAGTATTTTTCGCGACGTACACGCCCAACGGAAGTCCCCTTGGGGGGCGCCGCCGCGAAAATGGATCAAACCTTATTCGCGGCCTGTGGGCCGCGAACTCTGCGAGGCTCTTTTGACAGACTGTGCCCCGGAACCTGCTGGGTTCCGGGGCATTTTTGCCTTTTTTCTTTCGTTAGGCTAAGGAAAAAATCGGGAGTTTGTAACGGTTTCGTTAATAATTGCCCGGCCCTCTTGCGCGCGGCGCTTTAGAATGTTAAAATTCTTTAAAATGTTTTTTACAGTTGTGTAACAACTGGCTTATAACGCGCAAGGAGCGATACGATTATGCCCAAATTCAGCGTAAAGAAGCCGCTGACGGTGTTCGTGGCGGTGCTGGCCATTGTGGTGCTGGGTGTGGTGGCCTATCTGAAGATGACCCCCGACCTGATGCCCAATATGGATTTCCCTTATGTGATCCTGGTGACCACCGACCCCGGGGCCAGCCCCGAAACTGTGGAGGCCGACATCACCAAGCCCCTGGAGCAGTCCATGGCCACCCTGGACCGCATCAAGAACGTCACCTCCAGCTCCATGGACAGCGTGTCCATGGTGGTGCTGGAGTTTGAAGACGGCGTGAATATGGACACCGTCAGCGTGGATATCCAGCAGAAGATCAACCAGCTGAAGGGCTCCTGGTCCGACACCGTGGGCGATCCCTATGTGCTGAAAATGAACCCCTCCATGCTGCCGGTGCAGGTGGCGGCCCTGTCCTATGACGGCAAGGACATCACCCAGCTGTCGGACTTCGTCAACGACACCCTGTCCCCCAAGCTGGAGGGTATCACCGGCGTAGCCAGCGTCACCGTCAGCGGCACGGTGGAGCGTCAGCTCCATGTGATCCTCAGCCAGAAGAAGCTGGATGCGCTGTCCCAGCGGCTGTCCGATGCCATTGCGAAGCATCTGGACGACGCGGCGGGGCAGCTGGCCTCCGCCCGGGGCCAGGTCAACAGCGCCAAGGCTGCTATCCGCAGCGCCGAGGAATCCGCCGTCCGGGACGCCGTGACCCAGGCCCTTACCACCATTCAGGACAGTCTGAAAACCCTGCGGGACAGCCGGGACCAGCTCCAGGACAACCTCCGGGAGCTGGCGGATATTCAGCGGGAGAAGGCCCGGCTGGAGGCGGAAAACGCCCCGTATCAGGCGAAGATCGAGGCCATCCGCCAGAACCCCTCCATGACGGAGGAGGAAAAGCAGGCAGCCATCGCCGAAATTGAAAGTGACCCCGAATACGTCCGCATCCAGGCGGAGCTGGCGGCGCTGGACCTGCGTATGGCGGCCCTGGGCGTCAAGTGGGACGAGGCCGTCCAACGGGCCAAGGAGTGGCAGAAGCAGCTGGAGGAGCTGGAAAAGCAGCTGCGGGACCTGGAAACCGACGAGGGCGTGGCCAAGCTGGCGGACCAGGTGACCGCCGGGACCCTGACCATGGCCGACGCCGTGACCCAGATCATCTCCGCCAACATCCAGCTGGACAGCGCCCTGAGACAGATCGACCAGGGCCTCCAGACCCTGGAGGAATCCCGTTCCGCCGCCCTGAGCCAGGCGGACCTGTCCTCCAGCCTGAGCCTACCCACCATCACCGCCCTGCTGACGGCCCAGAACTTCTCCATGCCCGCCGGGTATCTGAAGGAGGACGGCGTGAACTACATGGTCTCCGTGGGCGACGCCATCGACACCCGGCAGGACCTGGAGGACCTGGTGCTCTTTGACCTGGGGATGGACGGCATCGACCCCATCCGCATGAAGGACGTGGCCGACGTGGCCATCACCGACAACTCCTCGGAGATCTACGACAAGCTCAACGGCAAGGACGGCGTCATCGTCTCCCTCAACAAGCAGTCCACCTACGCCACGGCGGAGGTGTCCAACAACATCAACAGCCGCTTCCGGGAGCTGGAGGCGGAGTACGAGGGGCTTTCCTTCGTGCCCCTGATGGACCAGGGGGACTACATATACCTCATTATTAACTCCATTCTGTCGTCTCTGGGCTGGGGCGCACTGTTCGCGGTGCTGATCCTGTACCTGTTCCTGCGGGACCTGCGGCCCACGGTGATTACCCTGTGCTCCATCCCCATCAGCGTGATCTTCGCCGTGGTGCTGATGTACTTCTCCGGCGTTACCATCAACATGATCTCCCTGTCGGGCCTGGCCGTGGCGGTGGGCATGCTGGTGGATAACTCCGTGGTGGTCATTGAGAATATCTACCGTCTGCGCTCCAAGGGAGCCACCTTCATCCAGGCGGCGGTATCCGGTGCCCGGCAGGTGCTGGGCGCCATCGTGGCCTCCACCCTGACCACCGTGTGCGTGTTCCTGCCCATCGTATTCGTGGAGGGCATCACCAAGCAGCTGTTCACAGACCTGGCCCTGACCATGACCTATTCCCTGCTGGCCAGCCTCATTGTGGCCCTGACCCTGGTGCCCGCCATGGCCGCCGGTATGCTCCGCAAGGAGAAGCCCCAGAAGCCGGGACTGCTGGATAAGGTCTATCCCGCTTATCGCAAGGCCGTGTCCTGGTCCATCCACCACAAGCTGGTGGTGCTGGGAGTGTCCCTGCTGCTGCTGGTGGGCTCCGCCGGAGCCGCTCTGGCCCGGGGCTTCGCCTTTATGCCCAATATCGACATGAACACCGTGAACCTGACCATCTCCATGCCTGAGGGCTGCACCCGGGAGCAGGCGGTGGCCCTGGCGGACGAGGCCCTGCAGCGCATCGCCGCCGTGGACAACGTGGAAACCGTGGGCGCGATGATGTCCTCCGCCTCCGGCACCGGAGCATGGACATGACCAGTATGATGACCGCCGGCGGCGGGGAATACGACGTCACCGCCTACATCACCCTGCCGGAGGGGGCCTCCGGTGCGGAGGCCGGCAAGCAGATGGAGGCCGCCTGCGCGGACCTTGCGTGCACCGTCACCGCCTCCGGCGCCATGGACACCTATATGTCCTACCTCACCGGCAGCGGCATCACCCTGAACGTCTATGGCGACGACATGGAGCAGATGCAGTCCGCCGCCCGTGACCTGGCGGCAAAGCTGGCCACCGTCCCCGGCACGGAAAACGTGTCCGACGGCCTGGAGCAGGCGGCCGCCGCCCTGCACCTGTCCGTGGACCGCAACGCCGCCATGGAGAAGGGCCTCACCGTGGCCCAGGTGTACTTGGCCGTGGCCTCCGCCCTGACGGACACCGACAGCTCCCTGTCCCTGACCCTGGACGGGCTGGACGTCAGCGTGTCCATCCAGTCCCCGGAGGAAAGCCGCATGACCCGGGAAAAGCTCATGGACCTGGAGATCGACCCCTCCGCCATGAGCGCCATGAGCAGCATGATGAGCGCCGCCTCCGGCAGCGGCTCCATGAGCGGCATGAGCGGCATGTCCTCCGGCAGCGGCTCCATGAGCGGCATGTCCGGCATGTCCTCCGGCAGCACCTCCGCCGTCCAGGCGGCGGAGCCCGTCCGTCTGGGCGATATTGCCAAGCTGGAGGAGACCGTCAGCCTGAACACCATCAACCGGGACCAGCAGCGGCGGTATATCACCGTGTCCGCCGACGTGGCCGACGGCTATAACGTCACCAAGGTCACCTCCGCCGCCGAAAAGGTCATCGGCCAGGCGGAGCTGCCCCAGGGCGTCACCGCCGCCTTCCAGGGGGAGAACGAGGCCATTATGGACGCCATCCGGCAGCTGCTGCTGATGCTGCTGCTGGGCATCGTGCTGGTGTATCTGGTGATGGTGGCCCAGTTCCAGTCCCTGCGCTCGCCGCTGATCGTCATGTTCACCATTCCCCTGGCCTTCACCGGCGGCTTCCTGGCCCTGCTGCTGGCGGGCATCGAGGTCAGCGTGGTGTCTCTGGTGGGCTTTGTGATGCTGGTGGGCGTCATCGTCAACAACGGCATTGTCCTGGTGGACTACATCAACCAGCTGCGGCTGGAGGGTATGGGCCGCCGGGAGGCCATCATCGAGGCCGGCGTCACCCGCCTGCGGCCCATTCTTATGACGTCCCTGACCACGATCCTGGGCCTGGTGGTCATGGCCTTCGGCAAGGATGTGGGAACGGCCCTGATGCAGCCGGTGGCCCTGGTGTGCATCGGCGGTCTGCTGTACGCCACGCTGATGACCCTGCTGGTGGTGCCCTGCATGTATGACATTCTCAGCCGCCGGGACCTGCGGAAGGTCAACGAGGAGGAGCTGCAGCTCCTGGACCTGTAACATTGCAAAAGAGCCTCCCCGGGTGGGGAGCTCTTTTGTGCGGAATTTCGTCGGCATTTTAGCTTGTTGAAACAGAGTCCATTTTATAAGGTTCATTTTATCATTTTTTCTTGACAACTCGCGCTCTCTATGTTAATATTTCATCAAGGTCGACCGGATATTTTACTTCTATTACCCATTTATGTGTCCAAAAGGAGGTTATCATGCATCGTAAAAGAATCGCGCCCCTTTTATTTTCCGTGCTTCTTTCGCTTACCATCCTAACCCCCGCATATGCGGCGGAGGCCTTTACAGGCAATTCCGGCACAACCGAGGTCAATGTCTACAATGAGTATGATTACATTATGGCCTTGAAAAATGCTCCCTCGCAGCAAGCTCTTACGCAAAATAATACCAATGCCGTCGAGGAAATCCGCGCATTTGAAGAAGCATTTGCAGCACGTGCCGCTATGCCCGATGACACGCTGGAGCAGTTAGGTTATTCCCCGGATGAGATTCGCCTCCTTCGCAGATATGCCAGTGGAGAAACGCTCACCGATAGTGAAATGCGAGCCGTTTCCGCCACCTGCACAGGCGAAATCACAAAACAGGGCTTCAGTGGGAAGTTGGTAATGTTTACTTATACCTGGACTTGGAACAAAAGTCCCACCATTAGGAAGCAAGACTCCTATGCGCTTGTTTGGTGCGCATTTGATTCAAATATTCACGCTATGGACGGCATCGAGCTACTGCCAAAGAAGCAAAAATCAAGTATTATGTCGGCCAAACATACCAAGAGACGTTGAGTGGAACATTTCAGGAAAGTTTGGCGGTTAATGCAACGAACGTTCAATTTAATGTCACTCGACCCGCCTATTACGATTCAACGGGAGCATTAGTCAATTCTTATGCAAAAACAGGGTATGTCAAAGTGACTGTTGGTATACCCAAGCCGACAGGCAATGAGATTTACTATATGCACGTTTCTGCGGCTTACGCCCATACAACTATCGGTTACACTTTCCCGTCCCTCTCCATAGGATATCCTCCGTCGATTGCAATTTCATTTACCGGAAATCTTTCCATTGAAAACATTGCAGGTCACAAGGTTCGGATTGATCGTTCCCCCGGTTGCACTACGATTCCATAATATCAGTTAAGGAGCCGGAAATATGAAACTTAAAGCAAAGCTGCTGCTCCTGGGAGCAGGCGTCCTCTTGATGCTCCTTTTGGGCCCCAACTCCGCCTTCTTGGGTCTTGGGCTTCTGTCGTCGGATCCCCTGTTTGGAGCGGTTTTATATTGCACACTTCTGCTGACAGCGGTCATGCTGTGCTGCACCGCTATCATCGTCTCCTATCTGAAAAAGCGGGACAAAAATGACCCGGGCGACAAGGACGCAGACGACAAGTGATCCTCGCTTTTCACGCAAAAACTTCCCTCCGCCCCGCGGCGGAGGGAAGTTTCTCTTTTTATATCCTTTTGTATCGTTTACCCGTAGTACGCCATCAGCATATCCACCACGGTGCCGTAGCTCTGGGTGCCCCGGGGGTCGCCGCTGCTTTTCAGGAAGGAATCGTACACCTTCTGGGCCGCATCGTTGACGGGCCCCTCAAAGGCCGCCCAATAGGCGGAGTTATCCCGCAGGTCCGCCACCACCGTGTCGGGCAGCAGCACCCGCACGGCCTGCCACGCCTCCGGATCCGTCCGGTACAGGGCGTTGGAGAGATAGGTAAAGCCCATGAGCCAGCCGGAGTAGCGATAAGCGGCGCTGTCCGCCGTGGTGGAGGCGGCGATGGCAATGAAGTTGCACTCCTGCTCCGAGGCGATACCCCGCTGGTGAGCCATCTCGTGGGCAATGGTGCTGGGCAGATAGCAGGCGGGGCTGTCGATGTTCAGGTTGGCCTCGCCGGTAAAGGGAAAATAGAACCCCGTAAAGTCCATGGCGCTGAGGGCCGTGGAAAACCGCACCCCCTTGGGCACATGTTCCTCCATCACCAGGCACGGAAACTCGTCGTATATCCCGTCGAACACCCGCACGCTGTCGGCAAAGATGTCGTCCCGGCTCTCGGCAAACAGGCCGTTCTCGTCCCGCCGCACCTGACCGGCGCAGTCCGCCAGCTGCCGGGCGAAGTATTCCGTCACCTGAGCCAGCTCCTCCGGGGTGGACTCCCGGGCATACACGCCGGACTGCTGCTGGAAGGACTCCGCATAGTAGTTGACGCCCCACAGCAGGCTGAACCCGGCGTACACCGTCAGCACCGCGCACACCGCCGTCAGCGCAAAGCGATACAGCACCCGGCCCCGGCGGCCTGATCCGTGATCAGCCGCCGGACGGTGGCCCCCATCCACAGCAGGACCACTCCCGCCGCTATGGCGTACAGCAGCTCCGCCACGGAGAAGGACGCCCGGTAGCACACCGACGCCACCGCCCGCTCCAGAGGCATCACCACCTGGCGGCTGACCCAGTTCATCAGCCCGGCACAGTCCGCAGGGCAAAATACAGACACAGCACCCCGCACACCGCCAGAAACCAGATGTGCAGGCCCCGGTGCCGCCTGAAAAAGGCCCTCATAGCTCCAGGGGCCGCCCGGTCAGATACATCACCGTCCGCAGGGCAGCAATGAGCCTGCCGCTCTCGTCCCGGATGTCCGTGCGGCTGAAGCCCATGTGGCCGCCCATCTTCTCCACGGCGCCCACGGCGGTGAGCTTCCCCGTTCCCGGGGCGGCGGACAGGTATTCGATGCTGGAGGACACCGTGAAGGTCACCTCCTGCCGCAGGGTCAGCAGGGCCATCCCCGCCGCCACGTCGGCCATGGTGAACAGCGCGCCGCCATGAGGGGTGCCCCAGCAGTTCAGGCTGTCCGGGTGCAGCTCCAGCTCCACGGTGGCGGTGCCGTCGTCCACGGCGGTGACCTTCATATGATTATACTGGCTGAAGGGCTCTGCCCCGGGGCCCTCCGCCGAATGCAGCAATTTCTGCCTCAGTTCTTCGGTCATAGGTCGCTCACTCCGCCGCTGCCAGCAGCTGGCGGGTATATTCCTCCTTCGGATGGTCAAATATGTCCTCCACCGGCCCCTGCTCCACGATGCGGCCATGGTGCATCACCAGACACCGGTCGCAGATCTCGTAGACCACATTCAGATCGTGGGAGATAAACAGATACGATATGCCCAGCTCCCGGCGCAGCCGGGCGATGAGCTGCAAAATCTGCGCCTGGATGGTCACATCCAGGGCCGACACGGCCTCATCGGCCACGATGAGCTGGGGGTGCACGATCAGGGCTGCCCCGATGCACACCCGCTGCCGCTGTCCGCCGGACAGCTGATGGGGCAGCCGGTCCCGGCACTCCGGTCCAGGCCCACCAGCTCCATGGTGCGCTCCACCCGGCGGGCGATCTCCTCCTTGCCGTACTTCCCGTAAATGCGCAGAGGCTCCGCCAGGATCCAGCCCACGGTGCGGCTGGGGTTCAGGCTGCTGGCCGGTCCTGAAATACCATCTGCGGGCGCTTGGTGTAGTGGGTGATGGTGCCGGTATAGTCCGGCACAAAGCCAGAATCGTCCGGGCAGGGTGGTCTTGCCGCTGCCGGATTCCCCCACCAAACCCAGGATTTCGCCCCGGTGCAGCTCAAAGCTCACATCGTGCAGCACCTGCTGCCGCTTTCTGCGGCCCACGGTGCCGGAGGGCCGGTACCACACGTTCAGGTCACGGACCTGTAAAACCAGATCATCGCTCATAGCTTCCTCCTTGTGGGGATGGCGGCAATGAGCCGCTGGGTATAGGGGGCCTGGGGGTGGAAGAATATCTGGTCCACCGGGCCGGACTCCACGATGTGCCCCTTCTCCATCACCGCCACCCGGGTGCACAGCTTCCGCACCACAGCCAGGTTGTGGGAAATAAACAGAATGGACATACCCAGCTCCCGGTTCAGCCGCCGCAGCAGCTCCAGGATCTGGGCCTGGATGGTCACGTCCAGGGCCGTGGTGGCTCGTCCGCCAGCAGGAGTTTCGGCCGGGGCAGGATGGCCGCCGCGATCATGGCCCGCTGCAGCATGCCGCCGGACAGCTCGTGGGGATACTTCCGGTATACCTCCTCCGCCTCCGGCAGGTCCACGTCCCGCAGGGCCTGCAGGGCCAGCTCCCGCCGCTTTCCCGGCGGCAGGTCCGTGTGTACCCGCAGGCACTCCTCCACCTGGGGGCCGATACGCATGGTGGGGTCCATGGCGCTCATGGGCTCCTGAAACACCACACAGATGTCCCGGCCCTGGATGCTGCGCAGGGTGTCGCCGCTGCTGGTCAGCAGGTCCCGCCCGTCCAGCAGGATCTGCCCCCGGAACGACGCCTGCTCCGGCCGCAGCAGGCCGGAGATCATCATGGCGGTAACGGTTTTGCCGCTGCCGGACTCGCCCACCAGCCCCACGATCTCACCGTCGCCCACCGTCAGGTCGATGCCCCGCACCGCCTCGTGGTCCGACCCGTGGAACTGCACATGCAGATCGCGGATTTCCAGCATACCGTCACCTCCCCCATTGCTTTCGCTGGAGCCCCTCGCCCAGCAGGCTGACGCCTAAGATCAGCAGCACGATGACGCCGCCCACCGTCAGCATATACCAGGGGGCCCTGGCCATATAGCTCTGGGACTCGGACAGCATATACCCCAGGGACACGTCCGGGGGCTTCACGCCGATGCCCAGATAGCTCATGCTGGCCTCCGCCAGCACGGCGTTGTTAAACCCAATGACCAGGGTAGCAGAAGCACCTGCCGGGTATTGGGCAGAATATGCAGAAACATAATGCGCAGGTGCCCCGCTCCCATGAGCCGGGCGCTTTTCACATAATTCATCTCCCGGTGCCGGGCAAACTCGCTGCGGATGACCCGGGCATAGCTGGGCACAAAGCAACGCCCAGCGCCAGAATGACGTTGTACTTGCCGAAGCCCAGCAGGGAGATGAACACCAGAGCCAGCAGGATGCTGGGAAACGCCGTCACCGCGTCGTTGATGCGCATCAGCGCCTCGTCCAGCCAGCCGCCGAAATATCCGGTGAAGGCCCCCACCAGCGTTCCCACCGCCGCGCCGATCACCACGGTGGCGGCACTGATGAGGAAGGTGGTGCCGGCGCCGGCCAGCACCCGGCTGAAAATATCCCGGCCGAAGTTGTCTGTGCCGAACAGGTGCCGCAGGCATGGGGCCGCGAACTTTTCGCTGCCGGACATGGCCGTGGGGGATAGGGGGTCCACACGCAGCCCAGCAGCGCCAGAGCCGCCATAAGCCCCGTCAGGACCAGACCCGCCCGCAGATAGTGATTCTTTTTTTCGTTCAGAAGCAAGGTAGGTCCCTCCCCTCTATTGCAGCCGCAGTCTCGGGTCCAGCCGCTGGTTGATCAGGTCCGCCAGCAGATTCACCAGCACCACCCAGAACGCCACGATCACCACCACCGCCTGCACCACGGGATAGTCCCGGTTGGCGATGGACGTCAGCAGCATGCGGCCCAGGCCCGGCAGGGAAAACACCTGCTCGATAACCACAGAGCCCGCCACAATATCCGCCACGGTCATGGCCAGAAATGACACCACCGGCCCCATGGCGTTGCGCAGCACATGGCGGTACAGGGTAGCCCGGTCGCTGTTGCCCCGGCTGTGAGACGTGCGGACATAGTCCTTTTCCATCTCCGACAGAATGGATGAGCGCAGCATCTTCACGGTCATGGCCACCCTGGCAGGGCGATGGACACGGCCGGGAACAGAAAATACCACAGGCTGGCACCGAAGTTGTCGCCGGGAGAAACGTAGTTTCCCGGCACGAACCACCGCAGCACCAGACCAAACACATACGTCAGCAGGATGCCCGTCACAAAGGCCGGGATGGCCATGAGCACCTGGTTCACGCTGGTCAGGGCCTTGTCCATCCGTCCCCCGGCGTGGCGGGCGGTGAAAATGCCCAGGGGGATGGAAAAGACCAGGATCAGCACAAAGGACATCCCCGTCAGAAGCCCCGTCACCGGCAGCTTTCCGGCCAGCATGCCGGATACCGGCATTTTATAGCTGTACGACGTGCCGAAGTCCCCGTGCAGGGCCCCCAGCACCCACTGAACGTACCGCTCCAGGAACGGACGGTCCAGTCCCATTTCCGCCCGCAGGGCGGTGATGCGCTCCGGCGTGGCCTCGGTGCCCAGCAGCTTCACCGCCGGGTCCCCGGGGATCACCTGAAACGCCAGAAAAGCCAGAAAAGAGACGATGACCATGGTCAGCAGCATCAGTCCGATCTTCTTGGCCGCATATTTCATGGTCATCGCCTCTTTCAATTCAGTATAACGTTACTGCTGGGTCAGGTACACGGTGGACAGGTCCAGCACATAAATGGGATAGAACTTCAGGCCGCCCAGGTCCTGGCGCATAGCCACCAGGTCGCTGAGGTCCTGGATATACACGTTGGCGGCAGTGTCTGCCAGCATGGTCTCCATCTGCTTGTACAGATCCGTCTGGGCGGCCTCGTCCGTGGCGTTGATGGCCTGCTGGAACAGGGCGTCATAGGCGGGGCTGCTGTAGTTGATGAAGTTCTTGCATAGTCGGAGGTGAAGCGCTCCAGCATGGCCCGGGCGGTCATGTTGCTGCGTCCACGCCCACCACAGTGGCCTGGAACTGGCGGCCATTATAAATGGTATCCAGCCAGGTGCTCCACTCCACAGGCTGAATGGTCACCCTGATGCCCGCCTCCCGCAGCTGCTCGGCCACCACCTCGGCGGTGTCCATGTGGGCTGATAGTTATTGGGCACGGAGATGGTCATGTCGAACCCGTTGGGATAACCGGCCTGGGCCAGGAGCTCCTTGGCCTTTTCCACGCTGTGGGGATACTTATCCACCAGCTCCGGCAGGAAATACTTGGTAAACGCGGGATAGATGCTGCTGCCCACGGCGGTGCCGTGGCCGTCGGCCACCATATCCATGATGCCCTGCCGGTCGATGGCATAGCACAGGGCCTGGCGCACCAGCTGGTTGTCAAAGGGCTTGGCCTGGTTGTTCAGATAGATGGCCTGCACCAGGTTCATGGTGCCCTCCAGCACCTTGAAATTGCTGTTGAGCTGGGCCGCCTGGGCAGAGGTCAGGTGGGCGCACAGGTCGATGGACGAGCCGTTGAGGTTCATCACCAGGGCGTCGGCGTTCTCGCAGATCTTATAGGTGACCTTGTCCAGCCACGCGGGGGTGCCCCAGTAATCCTCAAAGCGCTCCATGATGAAGTTCTCCTGGGGGGTGCGGGACACGAACCTGAACGGGCCGGTGCCCACAGGGGCGGTGGCCTGGTCGGCATAGCCGGCGGGAATGATGGCCACCGTCATATAGCTGATGAACTCCAGGTCGCGCTGCGCGATGGTAACGGTGACGGTCTTTTCGTCCAGGGCCTCCACGCTCCGGACAGCAGAAAACGCCGCTACCAGAGGCTTTTCCTGACCCTCCGGCACAGCGGCGCAGCGATTGATAGAGTATACAACATCCTCTGCGGTCGCTGTCTGGCCGTTGTGGAACTTCACACCGTCACGAAGGGTGAAGGTGTACGTGGTCCCATCCTCGGACAGCTCATATTTCTCCGCCACAGCGGGGATCATTTCGCCGTCAGAATTGGGCTTTACCAAGCCCTCGAAGATGTTGAACAAGACCTCTCTGGTTCCTGCGGCCACCGTCTGGTGGGGGTCAAGACTGTCGTCCAGGTCCTGGGCGATGCCAACGGTGATCTCACCACCCTTGACCGGTTCGCCCGTCTCGCCGTTATTTCCTTGTCCGCCGGGGTCCTTGCTGCCGTCTCCGCATCCCGGGAGTACGGCGCCGACCATTACCAGCGCCAGGAAAAGAGCCAATAGTTTCTTCTTCATAGCTTTCTCCTTTTTCCTTGCCGCGACCTTGGCGGCAAGCCAGAAATAATGGTGTCGGACAGCGGCGCGGACAAGCGCGGCTGTCCCTATTCAATTGTCGAAGTGGACTGTACCACATTTTCCCGGCAATTGCAAGGGCTTTTTCCCACTTTTTTGCGGGAATGTGAAATATTTATCCATCGCTGTCCGCACTCGGCAGGCGGATGTATCTCTCGGGCAGTTCGGCTTCGGGGCGGAAAATCTCCGGGAGGGGCAAATTCCCCCTTGTCCGGCTTGACCTTTTTCCGGGAATATGATATGATGCATTGCCAATAGTCCTCCAAAAATGCACGGATGGCTTTTGAAAACGATAACAAAGGAGTATTTACCCATGAAAAAGTTTCTCACTATGCTGCTGGCCCTGGTGATGGTCCTGTCCCTGGCGGCCTGCTCCTCCCAGAAGGGCGGCGACGTCAACGGCGGCTCCCCCGTCAGCGCCGTGGACCTGCTGACCGCCGTGTGGAACGCCTATCCCGAAAGCGAGAAGTTCCCCGTGGTGGGCGGCAGCCTGGATAAGCCCGTGGACGATGCCCCCGGCACTTTCCCGGTGGACGATGCCGACAATCTGGACTATATGCTGCACTTCCCCGCCGACAAGGCCGATCTTATTGACGACGCCGCGTCGCTGACCCACATGATGAACGCCAACAGCTTTACCTGCGGCGCGTTCCATGTGAAAAACAGCGCCGACGTCTCTGTCGTGACCGACGCTCTGCGCCAGAATGTCCAGAACACCCAGTGGATGTGCGGCTTCCCTGACAAGCTGGTGGTCCTCACCTATGGCGAGTATGTGGTGGCCCTGTTCGGCGCCGACGACCTGGTGGACGACTTTGTCAACACCATGACCGCCACCTACACCGGCGTCCAGACCGCCTGCGACGAGCCCATCCAGTAACCCACCGCGGTCATGCTGTTTTCCAGTCTGCCGTTTCTCTTCTATTTTCTTCCCTGCGCCCTGGGGCTTTATTTTCTGGCCCCAAGGCGGCTGAAAAATGCCGCTCTGCTGCTGTGCAGCCTGGTGTTCTACGCCTGGGGCGAGCCTCGGTTCGTGCTGTTCATGGCTGCCGCCATTTTACAGGGCTATGCCGCCGCCCGGCTTATGGAGCGGTATCCTGCCCGCAGGCGGCTGCTGCTGACCCTGTCCGCCGTGCTGAGCCTGGGGCTTCTGGGCTACTGCAAATACGCCGACTTTCTGATCTCCGGCTTCAACGCCGTCACCGGCCTGTCGGTGCCCCTGCTGCGGATCACCCTGCCCATCGGCATCAGCTTCTATACCTTTCAGATCCTCAGCTATGTCATCGACGTGTACCGGGGCGACGCCCCGGCCCAGCGGAGCCTCATCGACCTGGCGGCGTATATCGCCATGTTCCCCCAGCTGGTGGCCGGGCCCATCGTCCGCTATACCGATGTGGCTCCCCAACTGCAAAGCCGCACTCACACGGTGCAGGATGCAGCCCTGGGCGCCGGCGGTTCGTGCTGGGCCTGGGCAAAAAAGTGCTGCTGGCCAACGTCCTGTACGAGCTGGTGACGGTGTATCAGCAGAGCGGGCAGAAAACCGTGCTGCTGACGTGGATGTACGCCGGGGCGTATATGATGCACGTTTACTTCGACTTCTCCGGCTACAGCGACATGGCCATCGGCCTGGGCCGGATCATGGGCTTCCGCTTCGCCGAGAACTTCAACTATCCCTTTATCTCCGGGAGTCTCACGGAGTTCTGGCGGCGCTGGCACATCAGTCTGGGGTCCTGGTTCCGGGACTATGTGTATATCCCCCTGGGCGGCAGCCGGGTGCGGCTGGGACGCTGGGTGCTGAACCTGCTGGTGGTATGGGGCCTGACGGGTCTGTGGCACGGAGCCGCCTGGACCTTTGTGCTGTGGGGCCTGTATTTCGCCGTATTTCTGCTGCTGGAAAAGCTGTTTCTGGGCCGGTTGCTCCGGCGGCTGCCGGTGCTGCGGCACGTTTATGTGCTGACGGCGGCGTTGTTCAGCTTTGTGCTGTTCGACGCATCCTCCCTGTCCGCCGCCATAGGCGCCGCCGGGGCCATGCTGGGCCTGGGGCACCTGCCCATGTGGGACGGCGGCACCCTGTACTACCTGCACAGCTACGCCCCGGTGCTGCTGGCAGCTGCCGTGGGGTCCACGCCGCTGCCTGCCGTCCTGTGCCGCCGCATGGCCGCCGGACGGGCAGGCCGTGTGCTGGACGCTCTGGAGCCCATAGCGCTGCTGGCCCTGCTGGCCGTGTGCACGGCGTTCCTGGTCAGCGGCTCTGCCAACCCCTTCCTGTATTTCCGGTTCTGAGGAGGTGCACATGAAGACCAAGCAAATCATCACCGTGTGCCTGCTGGCGGCGTTTCTGGCGGGCTTTGGCCTGTGGTCCGTTCTGCGGACGCCGGATGCCGTGTCCCAGGCGGAGCGCCGCCCCCTGGCCCAGCGGCCGGCGTTCACCGCGGCGGGCTTTCTGTCCGGCAAGTTCTCCGACGCTTTGGACGATTTCGCCGCCGACCAGTTCCCTCTGCGGGAGCAGCTGCGGACCCTGCGCTCTCTGGTGTCCTATGAGTGATGGGGCAGCGGGACGTAAACGGCGTGTACCTGTCTCAGGGCTACGCCGCCAAGCTGGATTTCCCCCTGAATACCGCCTCCGTGGAACGAGCGGCGGACCGGTTCCGGTATGTGTACGACACATACCTCTCCGGCACCGACACCAAGGTCTATCTGTCGGTGATCCCGGACAAGGGATATTTCATGGCCCCGTCCTCGGGACGGCCCTCTATGGACTATGACGCCCTGGTGTCACAGCTGCGGGAGAGCACGCCGTATATGACGTATATCGACCTGTTTGACCTGCTGACCATCGACGACTACTACCGCACCGACGCCCACTGGCGGCAGGAGCGGCTGGAGCCGGTGGCCCGGCGTATCGCCGCCGCCATGGGGACGGACGCCGGCGCTCCTATCGGGAGGTAACGCTGGAGCGTCCCTTCTACGGGGTGTACTCCGGCTATGCGGCCCTGCCTCTGGCAGGCGAGAGCCTGAGCTATCTCACCAACGACACCATCGACGCCTGCCGGGTCACCAATTACGAGACCGGCAAAACCGGCCCTGTGTACAACCTGGATAAGGCCGCAGGCAGCGACCCCTATGAGCTGTTCCTGTCCGGGTCCGTGTCCTTGCTGACGGTGGACAACCCCAACGCCCGGACGGATCGGGAGCTGGTGATCTTCCGGGACTCCTTCGGGTCCAGCCTGGCCCCTCTGCTGCTGGAGGGATACAGCCGGGTGACCCTGGTGGATATCCGCTATCTCTCCCCGTCCCAGCTGGGAAATTTCCTGACCTTTGACCGCCAGGACGTATGGTTTCTCTACAGCACCTCCGTGCTGAACAACAGCAGCACGCTGAAATAATTTTGTATGGGAGGTCTTTGACATGTCCATCCAAACCAACCCCGATCTGCGGCGCAGCGTCATCTATGAGCTCTACGTCCGCAGCCACACCCCCCAGGGCACCTTCCGGGCCGTGGAGCCGGATCTGCCCCGGATCCGCGCCCTGGGCACGGACATTCTGTGGCTGATGCCCATCCACCCATTGGCCAGGAGAACCGCAAGGGCTCCATGGGCTGCCCCTACGCCAACCGGGACTATCGCACCGTGAACCCGGAATACGGCACCCTGGAGGATTTCCTGCACCTGGTGGACGCCATTCACGACAACGGCATGAAGTGCATCATCGATGTGGTATACAATCATACGTCCCCAGACTCCACCCTGGTCCACCGGCACCCGGAGTATTTCTACCGCAGGCCCGACGGCAAGCGCGGCAACAAGGTGGGCGACTGGACCGACGTGGTGGACCTGGACTATGACGTCCCCGAACTGTGGGACTATCAGATCGAGTCCCTGTGCTACTGGGCCCAGTATGTGGACGGGTTCCGCTGCGACGTAGCCAGCACTGTCCCCGTGGCTTCTGGAAGAAGGCCCGCCAGGCGGTGGAGCGGGTACGTCCCGGGGCTATCTGGCTGGGCGAGAGCGTTCATCTGGACACATTCTGGCCTTCCGCCGCCAGGGGTTCTATGCCGCCACGGATAACGAGCTGTACGATGCCTTCGACGTGCTGTACCCCTACGATATCTGGCCCCTGTATGAGGGAGCCACCGGCGGTGCCCTGCCCCTGAGCCGGTATTTCTCCGCCCTGAATTTCCAGGAGCTCAGCTTCCCCACCTGGTACAACAAGCTCAGCTGCCTGGAAAACCATGACCAGCGCCGTGCGGCGGAACGATTCCCCAACCGGGACAGCCTGCTGGCCTGGACGGCCCTGTGCTACTTCCAGAAGGGCACCACGCTGCTCTACGCCGGGCAGGAGGTCTCCGCCGCTCACACGCCCTCGCTGTTTGAGCGGGAGCCCATCGACTGGACCGCCGGGGAGGACCTGTCGCCCCTGCTGCGGCGGCTGTACGACATCAAAAAGCGCCTGCCCACGGACGCGGTGTTCCATGTGGACGCCGACGACGCCCAGGGCATAGCCGTAGCCTTCTATCAGGATGGGCAGCACCTGGCCGTGGGCGTGTTCCCCCTGGCGGGCCGTCCGGGTACCGTGTCCGTCCCTCTGGCCGACGGCAGCTATGAAAACGCCCTGACCGGCGAGGCCGTCCCGGTGCAAAACGGCCGCCTGACCGTCTCCGCCTCCGTGATCATCCTGTAAATGCATTTCCCCAACAAAAAACCCGGAACGGCCTGGCCGTCCCGGGTTTTTTCGCTTATTCCTCGTCTATATACTCCATCACGTCCTCCACGCGGCATTGCAGCAGGCGACAGAGCTGGTTGATGGTGTGGGTCGATACGTTGTCGCCGTGCTTCATGGCATAGAAGTTGGACAGCGGGAAGCCCAGCTTCCCCAGCCGGTACGAGGTCACGCCCTTTTCCTTCATGGTCCGGAACAGCGGTTCGTAGCTTATCATTGGCAGACACCCCTTTCGTACCAAACAGTATAAAAACTATGTACGGATTCTGATATCTGCTATAATTCATATATACGGATATTGACACATATCGAATTGATATGATATACTACGAGCAGTCTATTTCACGCGATTCTGAGAGAAAAGGGGGATGTTTTGTGAATGAATACATACAGGCTCTGCCGGGTATTCTTTTTGGGTAGTGCTCTTTGTAGTGATTAAGTCCGTAAGAGCAAAACGGGATGAGGAAAGCAAGCATCCCAAAAACGCCGCACAGCGGGAACTCGTGGATGATGTCATCGCCACCATTGAGCGAACGGCCCCTGACTTTGACGGGGCCGCTGTGTATCACTCCAGCAGCAAGGAAAGATCAGCAAGCGGTTCGTATGGTGGACATATTGCTTTTCAGTCCCTATGCGGAGGACGATTTGAATACAATTTTGAATCTCATGGCTATAGTGTCAGCAGGGAAATGGCGCTAACACTGGCCGCTGCAATCGCAAAGCGCTTCGGAAGCGAATACCGTCCCATTACCCGCTATATATATGACGGTGATTATATTACCATCGGATACGCTGTTATCAGCCCTCGCCAGCTTGCCGAGGAGCGGGAAAAGCAGCGCCGCAAAGACAGCCTGAAACGGCTTTAAGGGGGAAATACAATGCAGCTGATTCAAATAGATTCTGTAATTAAGATGTATATAGGCTCAGGATATATCCCGCAAAATTATCCGCTTCCAGTACTCGTTTTCGTGGACGCGGAAACCGGCGTCGTCTATTTCAACGGCATGTATCCCCGCTACGACGCAACGGCAGGATCATGGTGATTCCCAAGGACCAGCTTCCGGCTATCATCGCCCAGGCCAAAGCTCGGGCTGCCGACGCGGCAGGTGTGGGAAGAACGTCCGATATCACCCAGGTCTGACACTCACTCCCGGCGTGCAGCACCCGGGAAAGACTTGGCTCTTTTTTTGACAAGCTGAGCGCCGCGAAGCATTTGCTTCGCGGCGCTTTTTGCTTATTCGGATGGCCGGCGTGCTCAGGGCAGCATAAAGCCGCGCAGATACTCCAGGAAGGAGGCATAGCCGGTGAAGAACTCATTCATGGTGCGCTTGAAGGCGCCGTACTGGTTGAACTCGGAGACCTGCAGGCCGTCCTCAAAGTAAACGGCCCGATACTCCGGCAGCTTGTCCAGCAGCTCGTCCACGATGTACTGGGGGACCTCTTCGTTGATGGTTTCGTGGATGGGCAGCCTGGCGCCGTTCATCCGCCGCCACCACAGGGGGTTGATGGTCATCAGAATATCGCCGCCCAGGAAACGGCTCCACAGGAAGTGGCTGTTGTTGTTGGCCACCAGCAGCTTCAGGCGATAGCCCCGCTGCTTGTACAGCTTGTAGACCTTCTTGAACAGGGCCTCGCCGCAGCAATCCAGATATTCCTGGGTGATGGGCACCTCCCGCTCAGCCACCAGGGCCTTCATATAGTCGTCCAGGCGGCCGGTCATGATGGTGCAGCTGCAATGCACGTTGTCAATGGGCTTGCCCTCGGCCTCCCGGCGCTTCAGGCCGCGCTCCACGGCCTCGGCCACGGCCACGGCCTGGGGGATGCCGAAGCAGACGGTACCGTTGACGGAGATGCCCCGATAGGCGCACTCCTCCAGAGCGGGAATGTCGGCGGTGGACACGGGCATCTTGATGAGAATATTCTCATTCAGCGCGGACAGCTCGGCGGCGTGGGCCACGGTCTTTTCCGTGCTGCGGTAGAAGCGGGGGTTTACCTGCATGGCCTGCCAGCCCTTGACGCCGCTGCTCTCCCGGAACATGGGCAGCAGCATGTTGGAGCCCTTCAGGGCGGCCTCCTTGGACAGGGCCCAGCAGATCTCCTCATCCGTGGCGTCGGGCATTTCCACATGGATCAGGGCATTGAGCCGATCCTTCCAATCGGCCATCTCCTTGCGCAGAACGTTGCCCACGATGACGGGGTTGGAGGTGGCGCCGGTGGCGCCGTGACGCAGGGCCAGATTCAGATCCGCCACGCCGCAGGAGTCGTTCCAGAGCAGCGTCTGGGGGAAGCGCTCCGCCGCCTCCTGCAGCGGGCTTTCATAGGTTTTCATGATGTGTGCTCTCCTTTTCCATAAAAAATGCCGGTGGCGGTGTCTGGCCGCCTTTTCTAACACAAAAATAACATCATCGCATCCTCTTTGCAAGAAGAAACAATAAATAGCTCAAAATACTGTTATATATACCAGAATATTTGATCTATTTTTGTGATAAAGGCACAGAAAAGCAGCCGCCCCTGCACAGGGGCGGCTGCTTGATTTGATTGCATATGTGCGCTTACAGCACGGTGACACCACCCTGGCGGGCGGCGGCCATCACGTCGGGCTCCGGTTCCTGTTCGCAGATCAGCACGTCGATATCCTCCATGCGGGCGAAGGTATAGGGCAGATTGCGGCCCACCTTGTCGCTGCTCATCAGCATGATGACCTTGTGCGCCTTGCGGACGATCTCGGTTTTGATGCTGGCCTCATAGGGGTTGCCGGACGAAAAGCCATTTTCCACCGAATAGCCGGAGGTGGCCATGAACGCCACGTCGATATTGATGGAGCGCAGGTATTCCAGGGTCAGATGCCCGGAACAGGAGATGGTATTGCGGGACAGGTTGCCGCCCAGCAGAGACACCTGGGGCATGGTGGTGCGCATGACGATCTCCATGGCGATGTTGGGGGCGGAGGTGAACACCACCAGATCCTGATCGGGGATCCTGCGCACCAGGGTCATCAGCGTGGTGCCCGCATCGAAGAAGATGGAGCGCTTTTCCTCCAGAAAGGGCAGCGCCTTCTCGCAGATGATGGTCTTGGCCTCTACGTTGGAGATCTCGCGCCGGCTGTAAAGGTCCTCTGCCTGGGTGGCAGGGGGGTGCTGTTGATGTAGGCGCCGCCGCGGACGCGGACCAGGAAGCCTCCTCCTCCAGCGCAGCCAGGTCGCGGCGCAGAGTCATCAGGGACACATCGGGATTCTGCTTGGCCAGATCCTCAATGCGGGCGCTCTTGTGTTCGGAAATATAAGCTTGATCTGGCTTCGTCGTTCGTTTTTCATGATTGTTGCACTCCTGCCTCCGGAGAAACGGCTGCTGCGCCGGACCTCGCGGACATTCTTTCTATCCCAACAGATGCCCGTTCGGACAAGACCCGAGAAACAGGGCAAAATGTTCATTTGTTATTTTATTCCATTGACGTTATTTTGTCAAGAAAAAAAGGCAAGAAACCGTTTGATTGTTCGCCTATATGAAAATTGCATACTTTTTTCGGCAAAACACCGGGCATCCAGGGGTCGGCTCCCAAATCTGCCCGGCGGTTCCGTTCCGGCGAGTTCTGCAGGATACGCCGCTTTGTTCGAATGAAGCAAATTTCATGTTATTTTGCGTCTGAAAAATGTCCGAACATGTTATTTACAAATTTATTATGCACATTTAACAAAAGCATTTTCATTTTTTTAGCGAATACTCCATGTTGACTCTGAGACACTTCATTGCTAAAATCAAATTATGATAAAAGAGTGTTCCAAGGCGTTTGAAAATGTTTTATAACGATGTGAAAATGTTTATTTCTTAACAAAATGAACGCGCCTGTGCTCCGGCCCGGCCGGATCGAACCAGTCATACCTTTATTCAATATAGAACCATATTTGAAAAGGAGAATTCATCATGAGTGAGTATGCAACCCTGAAGCGCCGTCCGATCCTGTTCCCTGACTCTGTCAGCAGCTTCCATGACAGCATCTTCTCTCTGAAGGAAGAACTGAAGGCCCTGGTTGCCGATGATCTTCAGAATAAGGACGCCTATGTGCAGACCGCCGTGGAGATCGCCATTGATCTGCGCTCTGCCCTGGCTGATTGGACCCTGACAAAGCTGGTGGACGACGACACCCGCGTGCGCCTCCGAGGACCTGCTGGCCTTTGCGAGGGCTTTGGCTGCGGCGAGGCCGTCAAGGCTGCCCGCCAGGAGATCGAATCCATCGCCAACAGCTCCATGCGCAAGATGGGCGACCTGTACCGCCAGGGCAAGCTGAACACCGTCTGGGGCCATGACTACGCCTCCGGCCTGGATCACTCCCTGCGCCGCGGCGCCCGCTGGTGCACCAGCAACCCCTGCAAGATCCAGGGCTATAAGAAGGACTTCCCCGAGAAGTACGCTTCCCTGGTGGAGCAGATCAAGCGCGAGAATCCCGGCGCCTCTACCGCCGACATGGCATCCCAGATGTTCACCAAGGTCTGCGCCATCAGCGCCCGGGCCCTGGCTCCCATTTATGAGCCACCAACGGCCAGTACGGCTTTGTGTGCCTGCAGGTCGACCCCCGCGAGATCCGCAACACCCAGGCCATGATCGACCAGGTCCACTTCTGGAACCGGGCCATGGCCAAGGAGCTGAACATGGACAAGCCCAACGTGGTGTACAAGCTGCCTGCCGTTGAGGCATCCCTGCCCGCCGTGAAGGTGCTGCTGGAGGAGGGTTATCGCCTGTGCATGACCCTGAACTTCTCCATCACCCAGCACATGGCCTTCGCCGAGCTGCTGAGCAAGGGCCGCGACCAGGAGTATCTGGTGCTGATGGCCGGCCAGCTGGACGACAAGATCGCCGCCGAGCTGGAGTCCAAGGGCGTGGCAGACGCCAAGGTCATCGCCCGCCACGGCTCCGAGGCCGTTATGCGCAAGTCCTATCGCATGCTGGCCCAGCGCGGCTATAAGAACCTGTCCATTATGTCCGCCGCTGTCCGCGGCCCCTGGCACATCCAGAACTCCATGGCTCCTGTGACGGCGCGCCCTTCCTGATCACCACCGTCACCGGCAAGGTGGAGGAATTCGACGCCAACCCCACTCCGCTGGCTTCCATCATTGACCAGCCCACCGAGGAGAAGTACATGGAGGTCCTGAAGCAGAGCAAGGTGTTCAACCAGGCTTACTCCGATCCCGAGGAGGGTCTGCTGACCTGGGAGGACCTGTTCTCCTATCCCCCGTTCGTGGGCTTCTTCAACAACTTCACCGCCGCCTATCAGGAGATCGAGGACGATTTCAAGGCGTAAAAGGAGGAACGCGCTACTATGGCTTCATTGATTCGTATGCCTCAGAAGGGCCTGTCCGAGGACAGCGCCATCCTGAGCAAATGGTATGTCAAGGAAGGCGATACCGTGAAAAAGGGCGACTTTGTGTTCGCCATCGAGACCGGCAAGGCCACCTTCGACGTGGAGAGCGAGCAGGACGGCACCGTCCTCAAGTGCATCGGTGAGGAGGGGGACGAGGTCCCCGTGAAGGCGCTGGTGTGCGTGGTGGGTCAGCCCGGCGAGAGCTTCCAGACGGACGATGCCCCCGCCGCTGCCGCCCCTGCGGCGGCTCCCGCTCCTGCTGCTGCCCCTGCGGCTCCTGCCGCCGAGACTGCGCCCTCCGGCAACGTGCTGTTCGTCCGCATGCCCCAGAAGGGCCTGTCTGAGGACAGCGCCATCCTGAGCAAGTGGTACGTCAAGGAGGGCGACACCGTCAAGACCGGCGACTATCTGTTTGCCATCGAGACCGGCAAGGCACCTTCGACGTGGAGAGCGAGCAGGAGGGCACCGTCCTCAAGTGCATCGGCGAGGAGGGCGACGAGATCGCCGTCAAGGAGATCGTCTGCGTGGTGGGCAAGCCCGGCGAGCCCTTCTCCCTGGGCGGCAAGGCCGCTCCCGCTGCTGAGGCTGCCCCTGCGGCTGCTGCCGCTCCTGCGGCCGCCTCTGCCGCGGCTCCCACCATGGTCAACCATGGCGAAGCATCCGCATTTCTCCCCGGGCCCGCAGAATGGCCGAGGAAAAGGGCATCGACATCCGTTACGCCAAGGGCACCGGCCCCAATGGCCGCATCATCGAGCGGGACATCGCCGCTATGGCGCTGACCGGGCCCTTCATCACCGACGCCGCCCGTCCCTATGCCACCGGCAGCGAGGCCGGTACCGGTCTCAGCGGCGCCGTTACCACCGCCGATCTGGGCGCCAAGGCCGCCGCTCCCGCAGCGGAGACTGCCGCGGCTCCTGCCGCTGCCGCCGCTCCTGCCGCCGAGGCGGAGTTTGAGACCGTCAAGAACACCCACCTGCGCAAGCTCATCGCCCGGAACATGCACGACTCCCTGTCCAACATGGCCCAGCTGACCCACAACAGCTTCGCGGACGTCACCGCCATGCAGAAGCTGCGGGCCCGCATCAAGGCTCAGGGCGAAAAGGCCGGTCTGCCCGGCATCAGCCTCAACGACATGGTGATCTTCGCCGTGTCCCGGACCATCCTGGATTTCCCCGCCCTGAACGCCACTACAGCGACAATGAGATGAAGCTGTTCAAGCACGCCAATATCGGCGTGGCCGTGGATACCGACCGGGGCCTGCTGGTGCCCACCATCATGCACGCTGACGAGATGAGCCTGGCCGAGATCAGCCTGAAGATGAAGGAGCTGGCCGCCGAGTGCCGCAGCGGCTCCATCTCTCCCGATAAGCTCACCGGCGCTTCCTTCACCGTGTCCAACCTGGGCGCCTTCGGCGTGACCACCTTCACCCCCATCATCAATCCTCCTCAGACGGGTATCCTGGGCGTGTGCAACATCGAGACCCGTATCCGGATGAAGAATGGTCAGCCTGAGTTCTATCCCACCATGAACCTGTCCCTGACCTATGACCACCGCGCTTTGGACGGCGCTCCCGCTTCCCGCTTCCTGCAGGCCCTGGCCAACAACATTGCCAACTTTGACCTGCTGCTGGCGAAATAAGGACGCGGCACACGCTGCCAGATTTGATTTGGAGGAAATATCACCATGAGCTATGACGTTATTGTCCTGGGCGGCGGCCCCGGCGGCTATGTGGCCGCAGAGCGCGCCGGTCAGGCCGGTCTGAAGACCCTGCTGATCGAGCAGCGCGCCCTGGGCGGCACCTGCCTCAACGAGGGCTGCATCCCCAGCAAGGTCCTGCTGAATTCCGCAAAGATCTATCACTATACCACCGAGTACGGCCGCAAGTTCGGCGTGGTGTGCCAGGGGTCCCATGTGGACCAGCCTGCCGTGGTGGCCCGCAAGGAAAAGGTCATCCACACCCTGGTCTCCGGCGTGGGCGCGGCCATGAAGGCCAGCCACGTGGAGGTGGTCAATGCCTCCGGCATGATCCGCGGCCGCGGCGACGAGGGCATCCAGGTGGAGGCCGACGGTAAGGTCTACACCGGCAAGAACCTGATCATTGCCACCGGCTCCCGGGCCTTCGTCCCCCCCATCCCCGGGGTGAAGGAGGGCCTGGCCTCCGGCTTCGTGATGACCAACCGCGAGGCTCTGGCACTGAAGGAGCTGCCCCGGCGCCTGGCCGTCATCGGCGGCGGCGTTATCGGCCTGGAGCTGGCCGCCTACTACGGCGTGGTGGGCTGCGAGACCACCGTCATCGAGATGATGCCCAAGATCGCCGGGCCCATCGACGACGAGATCTCCGCCCTGCTGCAGAAGGGCTATGAGAAGGACGGCATGAAGTTCTGCCTGAAGTCCAAGGTGGTCCGCATCGACGCCGACGGCGTCGTGTACGAGAAGGACGGCAGGGAGGAGAAGGTCCTGTGCGACAAGGTGCTGCTGGCCATCGGCCGCAAGCCCGTGGCGGACACCTGCGGCGTGGAGAACCTGAACCTGGTGGTGGAGCGCGGCGCCATCAAGGTGGACGAGTGCTGCCGCACCAACGCCGTCAACGTCTACGCCGTGGGTGACTGCAACGGCACCTCCATGCTGGCCCATTCCGCCTACCGCATGGGTGAGGTGGCTGTGAACACCATCCTGGGCAAGAAGGACCGGATGCGCTACAAGGCCATCCCCAGCGTGCTGTACACCAACCCCGAGGTGGCCTGCGTGGGCATGACCGAGGAGCAGGCCAAGGCCGCCGGCATCGACGCCGTTACCGTGAAGCTGCCCATGGCCTATGCCGGCCGCTATGTGGCCGAGAACGAGGGCCCTGTGGCATCGCCAAGTTCGTGTTCGACAAGAAATACCGCACCCTGGTGGCGCGCACGTCATGAGCAATTATTCCTCCGAGTTCATCCTGGCCTGTGCCGTGATGATCGAGAAGGAGATGACCGTGGACGCCATCCGGGAGATCGTGTATCCCCACCCCTCCGTCAGCGAGATCATCCGCGAGGCGGCCTTCGCCGTGAAGCTCTGATTTCACCCGTTCCAACCGATATACTTTTATTTAGAAATATAGGAGTGTTGCACCATGTCCAAAGCACAATTCTATGATCCCAAACAGCTGCGTGCCCCCGGCGAGATCCACTTCCAGGATATCGACGTCTGCAAGTATCAGAAGACCGTGGCCGACGAGCTGAAGGGTGACAGCTTCACCAAGGAAGATATGCTGCGTATCTATCGCGATATGGAGTATATCCGCGAGTTTGAGTCCATGCTGAAGTCCGTCCGCCTGACCAAGGCCTACAACGGCGTGGAGTATACCTACACCGGCCCCGCCCACCTGTACACCGGCGAGGAGTCTGCGGCCGTGGGCCAGAGCTATCTGCTGGACAGCAATGACTTTATCTTCGGCACCCACCGCAGCCACGGCGAGGTGCTGGCCAAGGGCCTGTCCGCCATCACCAAGATGTCCGACGAGGAGCTGCTCCACATCATGGAGACCACCTTCGACGGCAAGCCCTATGAGGTGGTGAAGAAGCACCTGCCCGAAAAGAGTGTCAAGGAGCAGGCCATCGTCTTCTTCCTGTACGGCCTGACCTGCGAGCTGTTCGGCCGCGAGAACGGCTTTGCCCGGGGTCTGGGCAACTCCATGCACCTGTTCTTCCTGCCCTTCGGCATTTATCCCAACAACGCCATCGTGGGCGGCTCCCCCTGCATCGCCGCCGGCGCTGCCCTGTATAAGAAGAATATGAAGGCGCCCGGCGTGGTCATCGCCAACGGCGGCGACGGTTCCCTGGGCTGCGGCCCCGTGTGGGAGGCGCTGAACTTCTCCGCCATGGATCAGCTGAAGACCCTGTGGCCCGACGAGTACAAGGGCGGCCTGCCTGTGATCTTCAACTTCATGGACAACGGCTACGGCATGGGCGGCCGCACCAACGGCGAGACCATGGCCTATGGCCAGCTGGCCCGGGTGGGCGCCGGCATCACCGAGAACCAGATGAATGCCGAGCGCGTGGACGGCGTGAACCCCCTGGCCGTTATCGACGCCTATCGCCGCAAGCTGCAGCTTATCAAGGAGAACAAGGTCCCGTGCTGCTGGACGTGCTGACCTATCGTCTGGGCGGCCACTCCACCTCCGACCAGAACGCCTATCGCTCCAAGGAGGAGATCGAGTCCTGGGAGCAGAACGACTGCATCCTGCTGTTCCGCAAGCAGCTCATTGAGGCCGGTGTGGCCACCGATGCCGACATCGACAAGATCAACGAGGACATCAAGACCCGCATCACCGAGGTCATGAAGCTGTCCAAGGATCTGGAGATCTCCCCCCGTCTGGACTTTATCAAGGATCCCGATGCCATCTCCCGCTTCACCTTCAACAACGGTCACCAGGTCAGCATGGCCCAGGGCACTCCCTTCGTGCTGACGCCCAAGTCCGAGAACCCCCGGGTCCAGAAGATCGCCAAGAAGGAGCGCGCCGCCGTTGTGGACGGCAAGCCCGTGTCCAAGCTGAAGCAGTACACCATCCGCGACGCCATCTTCGAGGCCATTATCGACAAGTATTACGAGGATCCCACCCTGGTCTCCTACGGTGAGGATGTCCGCGAATGGGGCGGCGCCTTCGGCGTGTATCAGGGCCTCAGCGATTCCATCCCCTTCAACCGTCTGTTCAACTCCCCCATCTCCGAGTCCTGCATCGTGGCCAGCGCCGTTGGTTACGGCATGTGCGGCGGCCGCAGCGTCACCGAGCTGATGTACTGCGACTTCATGGGCCGCGCCGGCGACGAGATCTTCAACCAGATGGCCAAGTGGCAGGCTATGTCCGCCGGCCAGCTGAAGCTGCCTATGGTCCTGCGGGTTTCCGTGGGCCGCAAGTACGGCGCTCAGCATTCTCAGGACTGGACCGCTCTGCCCGCCCATGTGCCCGGCCTGAAGGTTGTGTACCCCATCACTCCCTATGACGCCAAGGGCATGATGACCACCGCCCTGAACGGCACCGACCCCGTGATCTTCATGGAGAGCCAGCCCATGTACGACAAGGGCGAGGAGTTCCACCTGGAGGGCGTGCCCACCGAGTCCTATGAGATCCCCTTCGGCGAGCCCGACATCAAGCGCCAGGGCAAGGATATCACCATCCTGACCATCGGCCCCACCCTGTACAAGGCCCTGAAGGCTGCCGACATTCTGAAGGAGCAGTTCGGCCTGGAGGCTGAGGTCATCGACGCCCGCAGCGTGGTGCCCTTCAACTATGAGAAGGTCCTGGCCTCCGTGAAAAAGACCGGCAGGATCATCCTGGCCTCCGACGCCTGCGTCCGCGGCAGCATCATCAACGACATGGCCACCCATATCAACGAGCTGGCCTTCGACGATCTGGACGCTCCCGCCGTGGTGCTGGGCGCCCGCAACTGGATCACTCCCTGCCCCGAAATGGAGGAGCAGTTCTTCCCCAATGAGCACTGGTTCATCGACGCCATCCATGAGAAGCTGATGCCTCTGCCCGGCTACACGCCCAAGAGCAACTTCACCCGCGAGGAGGAGCTGCGCATCGAGCGCCTGGGCCTGTAAAGGACCCGGTTTTTCCCGGCAAAATAGGCGATACCCGTTTATCATTGCACTTATATAAAAATTTTATGGAGGTACATTACAATGGAAGCTGCCAAGTATGTAAGCGAACTGGTTGAGAAGGCACGCGTTGCCCAGGCCGTTATCGAGAACTACACCCAGGAGCAGGTGGATGCCCTGTGCAAGGCCATGGCCAAGGCCATCTTTGACAACGCCGAGCCTCTGGCCCGCATGGCCGTGGACGAGACCGGCATGGGCGTTTATGAGGACAAGGTCAACAAGAACAAGGGTAAGGCCCGCGTGATCTGGAGCGACATGAAGGGCGGCAAGAGCGTTGGTATCATCCGCCAGCTGCCTGAGCTGGGCCTGACCGAGGTGGCCAAGCCCATGGGCGTTGTGGGCGCCATCACCCCCACCACCAACCCCATCGTCACCCCCATGTGCAACGCCATGTTCGCCCTGAAGGGCCGCAATGCCATCATCGTTGGGCCTCACCCCCGGTCCAAGAAGTGCTCCACCCGGGCCTGCGAGCTGATGCAGGAGGCCATCGTGAAGCTGGGTGCTCCCGCTGATCTGCTGCAGTGCGTGGCCGAGCCCACCATCGAGATCTCCGGCGAGATCATGAAGCAGTGCGACGTGTGCATCTCCACCGGCGGTGCCGGCATGGTCAAGGCCGCGTATGCCTCCGGCAAGCCCGCCTACGGCGTGGGCGGCGGCAACGTCCAGTGCATCATCGACGACGACGTGGACCTGGAGAAGGTCGTTCCCATGATCGTTGCCGGGCGCAAGTTCGATAACGGCATCATCTGCTCCGGCGAGCAGACCGCCATCACCCCCGCCGCCATGTATGACGACATGGTCAAGACCTTCCAGAAGAACGGCGCTTACTATGTGGAGAAGCCCGAGGAGATCGACGCCGTCCGCAACGTGATCTTCCCCGGCGGCAAGATGAACAAGGACGCCGTGGGCCAGAGCGCGCAGCACATCGCCAAGATGGCCGGTCTGACCGTTCCCGCCGACACCGTGGTCCTGCTGGTGAAGGTGGAGAAGGCCGGCGCCGGTGAGCCCTTCTCCAAGGAGAAGATGTGCCCCTGCATCGCTGCCTACCGCTACAACACCTGGAGGAGGCCGTGGCCATCGCCAACGCCAACCTGAACGTGGAGGGCAAGGGCCACAGCGTCTGCATCCACTCCTATAACGACGCCCACATTGATTACGCTGCCGAGACCCTGCCGGTATCCCGGTTCCTGATCAACCAGATCTGCTCCACCAACAACGGCGGCAGCTTCTTCAACAGCCTGTCCGCCACCACCACTCTGGGCTGCGGCAGCTGGGGCAACAACTCCATCAGCGAGAACCTGAGCTGGCGCCACCTGTTCAACGTCAGCCGTGTGGCCAAGGTTCGTCCCGGCTCCACCATGCCCACGGACGAAGAGATCTGGGGCTGAACAACAGGAGAGGCTCTGGATGGAACTTGAAGTTGGTTTCGGTAACGGCGTACAGCGCTTTACGTCCCTGAACGGAATCTTCAGGGTGTTCTGACTCCCAACCCAGTCCCCCATGCGCTTACCGGGGAGCGAGAGGTCCGCAGGGCCCTCTCCTCCCCCATTGGCGCTCCTCTGCTGCGGGAGGTCATCCACCCCGGCGAGAAGATCGCCATTATTACCAGCGATATCACCCGGCCCATGCCCACCTATACCGTCATGCCTGCCCTGCTGGACGAGCTGTATGCCGGCGGGGCCAGGCCGGAGGATATCACCCTGGTTTTCGCACTGGGCAGCCACCGCGCCCAGACCCCGGAGGAAATGCGCCATCTGGCCGGTGAACAGGCCTGGGCACAGATCCGCTGCGTGGACAGCGACCCCGCGGATGTGGTGCATCTGGGCGTCACCTCTGCCGGTACGCCGGTGGACATCACCCGGGCGGTGGCCGAGGCGGACCGGCGCATTTGCCTGGGCAACATCGAATATCACTACTTTGCCGGATATTCCGGCGGCGCCAAGGCCATTATGCCCGGCGTCTCCACTCCCAGCGCGATCCAGTCCAATCACTCCATGATGGTTCGGGAGAGCGCCTGCGCCGGAAATCTGGAGGGTAACCCCCTGCGCCGGGACATTGAGGAGGCCGCCGCCATGTGCGGGGTGGATTATATCCTCAACGTGGTGCTGGATGAGCACAAGCAGATCGTCTGCGCCGTGGCCGGTGATGTGACCCTGGCCCACCGGGAGGCTGCCGCTATCTGGACAGGCTCTACCGCAAGGACATCGACCGCCGTGCGGATATCGTCATCGTGTCCCAGGGCGGCGCGCCCAAGGACCTGAACCTTTACCAGACCCAGAAGGCTTTGGACAACGCCAAGCATGCCGTCGCCAAGGGCGGCGTGGTGATCCTGGTGGGCTCCTGCCGGGAGGGTCTGGGCGGCACGACCTTCCAGGAGTGGATGACCACCATGCCCTCTCCCGAGAGCATGGTGGAGCGCATCGGCCGGGACTTTCAGCTGGGCGGCCACAAGGCCGCCGCCATTGCCATGGTCCTGCAGAATGCGGAGATCTGCCTGGTCAGCGAAATGGAGCCCGATTTCGTCCGGTCCATTTTCCTCACCCCCTATTCCGATGTGCAGAGCGCTCTGGACTACGCCTTCCAAAAGCTGGGCCCCGACGCTCCGTGCTGGTAATGCCCTACGCGGGTCCACTCTGCCCCATGCCATGAACGAACAATAAGAAAGGAATTACACTATGGATTACGCAAAGGAATCCCTGAGACTCCACGGCGAGTGGAAGGGCAAGATCGAGGTGGTGGCCACCGTGCCCGTCAAGACCAAGGACGACCTGTCCCTGGCCTATACCCCCGGCGTGGCCCAGCCCTGCCTGGAGATCCAGAAGGACATCGAAAAGAGCTATGAGCTGACCCGCCGCCACAATCTGTGCGCCGTCATCACCGACGGCAGCGCCGTTCTGGGCTTGGGCGACATCGGCCCCGAGGCCGGTATGCCCGTGATGGAAGGCAAGTGCGTGCTGTTCAAGTCCTTTGGCGGCGTGGATGCCTTCCCTCTCTGCGTCAAGACCAAGAACGTGGACGAGTTTGTGGAGACTGTGTACAACATCTCCGGCTCTTTCGGCGGCATCAATCTGGAGGATATTGCTGCTCCCCGCTGCTTCGAGATCGAGCGCAAGCTGAAGGAAAAGTGCGACATTCCCATTTTCCACGATGACCAGCACGGCACCGCCGTCATCACCCTGGCAGGTCTGACCAACGCCCTGAAGGTGGTGGGCAAGAAGAAGGAGGACGTGAAGATCGTCACCTCCGGCGCCGGCGCTGCCGCCATTGCCATTACCAAGCTGCTGCTGTCCGCGGGCTTCAAGGATATCACCATGTGCGACCGCAGTGGCGCTATCTATGCCGGCCGCCAGGGCCTGAACTGGATCAAGGAGGAGATGGCACAGGTCACGAACCTGGGCCGCAAGGACGGTTCCCTGGCCGATATGCTGGTGGGCGCAGACGTGTTCATCGGCGTGTCCGCTCCCGGCACCGTTACCACCGAAATGGTCAGGACCATGAACAAGGACGCCATCATCTTTGCCTGCGCCAACCCCACGCCGGAGATCTTCCCCGACGACGCCAAGGCGGGCGGGGCCAGGGTGGTTTCCACCGGCCGCAGCGACTATCCCAACCAGATCAACAATGTTCTGGCCTTCCCCGGCATCTTCCGGGGTGCATTCGACGTCCGCGCCAGCGACATCAACGAGGAGATGAAGATGGCCGCCGCCGAGGCCCTGGCGGGCCTGGTGGGCGACGAGCTGTCCGAGGACTATATCATCCCCGCTGCCTTTGACCCCCAGGTGGTCCCGCCGTGGCCAAGGCCGTGGCCGAGGTGCCCGCAAGTCCGGCGTGGCCCGCATCTGAATCAAGCAAATCTGACTGGCGCACCTGCGCAAAAAAGGAGTACACACTATGGAGCATAAAGGTCTGCTGTCCGGCATGAAGGTGCTGGATCTGTCCCGCGTGCTTGCCGCCCCGTACTGCGGCATGATGCTGGCGGATCTGGGCGCCGAGGTCATCAAGATCGAGCGTCCAGGCAAGGGCGATGACGCCCGCAGCAACTTCCCCATTGTCAACGGCGAAAGCGCCTATTATATGAACCTCAACCGCAACAAGCGCGGCATCGTCCTGAACCTCAAGAGCCAGGCCGGTAAAGAGGTGTTCCGCAAGCTGGTGGCCCAGAGCGATGTGGTTCTGGAGAATTACCGTCCCGGCGTTATGGACCGCCTGGGCCTGGGCTATGAGGAACTGCGCAAGATCAACCCTGCCATCATCTATGCCTCCGTCTCCGGCTTCGGCCACTACGGCCCCTACCATGAGCGGGCAGGCTATGACATTGTGGGTCAGGCCATCAGCGGCCTGATGAGCACCACCGGCTGGCCCGACAGCGCCCCCACCCGCACCGGCACCGCCATTGCCGATGTCATGGGCGGTATCAGCTGCTGCGTGGGCATCCTGGCGGCCTATATCAACCGCCTGAAGACCGGCGAGGGCGAGAAGGTGGACGTGGCCCTGGTGGACTCCATGGTTTCCTCTCTGGAGATCATCAACATCATCTATCTGCCACCGGCAAGATCCCTCAGCGCATCGGCAACCGCTATGAGGCCCTGTATCCCTATGACTCCTTCCAGGCCAAGGACGGCATGCTGGTCATCGGCGCAGGCAACGACAAGCTGTATGATCTGCTGTGCGACCTGATGGGCAAGCCCGAGCTGAAGACGGATCCCCGCTTCACCTCCAACAACGACCGCGTGCTGCACCATGCCGACCTCAAGCCCATTATCGAGGACTGGCTGAAGGATTGGACCATCGACGACGCGGTGCAGGCCATGCTGGACAAGGGGATTCCTGCCGCGCCCATCAACACCATCGACCGGGTGGTGAAGGATCCCCATATCGCCGGCGCCCGCGAGATGTTCGTGGAGGTGGACCACCCCAAGGCCGGCCGTATGAAGCTCACCGGCAACCAGATCAAGCTCACCAACCACAAGATCGACACCTTCACACCGGCCCCGCTGCTGGGCCAGCACAGCAAAGAGGTGTTTATGGAGAAGCTGGGCCTTACGGAAGAAGAGGCCGAGGCCCTCATTGCATCCGACGCCGTAAACGGCTGATGAACCCTCCATGCCCCCTGCCCGTGACCGCCCGGCATATCATTGGCGGCACGGGACGCGGGGAAAATTGTTCATTTCGTTTGATCATATGTAACACATCCTGAGAGAAAAATGTTCTGAAATACCATTTTTTCTCAGGATGTGTTATTATTTTCGCCTTATCACTATGTTTGTGGCCCAGAATGCGCATTTTTTAACATACGCAAGTGCACATTGAACAAATTAGACAAGTTTTTTTGTTCATTGCGCTGGTCTTTGGTAATTGCATCACATTTCCCTTGACATTTCCAGACATCCTTTATAAAATCTAAATATAGAAGATGTTAGGAAATGGACGCGAAGTCAAGCGGGGCAGGGGAGTTCCGCAAAAATATTGTGTGATATTTTGATAGTTTTTCAGAAACGAACGCTGTCAAAATGTTCATATTACATTTTAGGAGGACGAAAATGAAAAACCAAATGAAGAGATTTGTCGCAATGCTTCTGGCGTCCCTGGCCATCCTGGCCCTGGCCGGCTGCAGCAACTCCGGTAACGGCGACGGTGACAAGGCTGATTATCCCAAGGAAAACATCACCGTGATCGTTCCCTACTCCGCCGGTGGTCCCACCGACATGTCCGTGCGCGCTCTGCTGGACGCTGCCAGCAAGTATCTGCCCAGCGGCGTGAGCTTTATGCCTGAGAACCAGACCGGCGCCGGCGGCCTGATCGGTATGTCCGCCACCGCAGCATCCGACAACGACGGCTACACCCTTGGCCCCATCGCTGTGGACCTGCTGATGATGAAGTACGAGGGCAAGACCCAGCTGGGTCTGGATTCCTTCGTCCCCCTTGCTGCCACCATGGCTGACCCCTACGGCCTGCTGGTTGCCGCCAACAACGGCAAGTATGACTCCGTGGAGGAGTTCGTGGCTTACTGCAAGGAGCATCCCGGTGAGGTCACCGTGGGCAACTCCGGCGTGGGCACTGCCACCCATCTGGCTGCCATCGCTTTCGAGCGTGACTTCGGCATCACCCTGAACCATGTTTCCTACGACGGCTCCGCGACGTGGTGGCCGCTATGGCCGGCGGTCATCTGGACGCCTCCTTCACCCAGATGCAGCTGCCAAGAGCCAGGTGGAGGCCGGTACCCTGAAGATGCTGGGCTTCCTGGCTGACGAGCGTATGGAAAGCTATCCCGACATCCCCACCGTTTCCGAGACCATGAACAGCGACACCAACTTCCGCGGCTGGGTTGTTGTCTGCGCTCCTGCCGGCACCGATCAGCCAAGATCGACTATCTGAGCGATATCTTTGCCAAGGCTGTTGCCAGCGATGAGTACAAGGCTGCCATCCGCAACCTGGGCATGGAGCCTGTTGAGCTCACCGGCACCGCTCTGAACGACATGCTGAAGGCCGACGACGCCAAGTATGCCGAGCTGTGCACCGGTATCACCCTGAACTGACCCCTATCCACCACCTCCGAGCTGCGAGAATCTGAATTATGAAAAATGGAACATCGGAGCTGCGGCGGTATTCTTTGCAATCAGCGCTTTCGTCTTTGTTTCCACGGCTGAGTACGCGCACCCCATCGGTGCAAATACCATTGGCCAGGACCCGGCTCCGCTATCTGGCCCCGCTGCCTGGCGGTGCTGCTGGCGGTGCTGTCCATCGGCATGGTTATTGAAGGCTTTGTCAGCAAGGCTTACCGCGACAATAATGAAGCTCCTATCAATCTGAAAGCCCCTGAAATGAAGGGTATTTACTGGATGCTGCTGATCTTTGCAGTGTACTGCGTGGTCCTGCACTTCGGCGGCTTCATCCTGCGTCCGTGATCTTCATCCCCTCCGTTATGTGGGTGCTGGGTGAGAGAAAGTGGCTTCGTGCCATCCTGGTAGGCGTTATCGCTACGGCCGCTGTGTACGCACTGTTCAAGTTCGGCCTGCGTGTCAGACTGCCGCAGGGTATCCTGTTTAAGTGAGGTGCTTGCTGTGGAATATGTATTGGCTGCGATTCAGAACGTCTTTCTGCCCATGAATCTGCTGGCCGTGTTTATCGGCACGTTCGCGGGTATCGTCATCGGCGCTCTGCCTGGCCTGTCTACAGTCATGGGCCTCTCGATCCTTCTTCCCTTTACCCTGAGCTTTTCCGGCATGGGCGGCATGTACATGCTGCTGGGTGTGTTCTGCGGCGGCATTTACGGCGGCTCCATTTCCGCCATTCTGCTGAACACCCCGGGTACATCCGCCTCCGCTGCCACGGCTCTGGATGGCTATCCCATGGCCAACAAGCTGGGTCAGCCCGGCCGCGCCCTGGGCATCTCCACCCTGGCCTCTCTGTTCGGCGGTCTGTTCAGCGCCATCTGCCTGTGCATCTTCGCCCCCCTGCTGGCTAAGGTAGCCTGAAGTTCAGCGCACAGGAATACTTTGCGCTGGCGGTGTTCGGCATCAGCATTGTGGCAGGCCTGACGGGCAAATCCGTCATCAAGGGCGTCATCGGCGGCGTCATCGGCCTGCTGCTGGCCACCATCGGCATCGACGGCATGGGCGGCGTGAACCGCTTCACCTTCGGGTCTGTGTACCTGATGGGCGGCATCAGCTTCATCCCCCTGCTGATCGGACTGTTCGCCTTCTCCCAGGGACTGAACACCATTGAGGAGATGGCCAAGGGCTACAAGGCGGAGAAGAACAAACTGAAAATCGAGCATGTTTTCCCCTCCAAGTCCGATCTGAAGCGGATCTTCCCCACGCTGATCCGCTCCTCCATCATCGGCACCTTCATCGGCGCGGTGCCCGGCACCGGCGGCGATATCGCTCCTGGGTCAGCTACAGCCAGGCCAAGACATGGTCCAAGCACAAGGAGGAATTCGGCCACGGCTCTCCCGAGGGCCTGGCGGCCTGCGAGAGCGGCAACAACGCCATCTCTGGCGGTGCCTTCGTCCCGCTGCTGTCTCTGGGTATTCCCGGCGACGCCGGTACGGCGGTCATGCTGGGCTCCCTGACCATGCTGGGTCTGGCCCCCGGCCCGCTGCTGTTCACCGAGCATAAGGACAGTGTATATATGCTGTTCGTGGGTCTGTTTGTGGCGAACCTTCTGATGGGTATCCTGGGCTTTGCCGGTATCCGGCTGTGGTCCCGGGTGCTGGATATCCCCCAGAAGATCCTGCTGCCCCTGATCTTCACCTTCTGCTTCGTGGGCACCTACGCCTGCAACCGCAGCCTCAACGACGTGTACATGATGATCATTGCCGGTATCGCGGGCTATGTGCTGCAGAAGATGGACTTTTCTCTGCCGCCCATCATCCTGGGCGTGATTCTGGGCGGAATGATCGAAAAGAACTTCCGCCGGGCCCTGATCCTGTCCAACGGCGACGTGGGCACCTTCTTTACCCGGCCCATCAGCTGCGTGTTCATCATCCTGGCCGCCGTTTCCCTGTTCTCTCCGGTCATCAAGACGGTGATCGCCGGTAAGAAGGCCAAGAAGCAGGCGGCTGCCGCCGCCGTCAACGACAGCGAGTCCGCGTCCTGACACACGAACCTGAGCTTCCTCATTACCGTTTCTCTCCACACTCAGAATGCATCGCCCACCTCCTTCAGGTGGGTGATGGCATTCTGGCGGTCAAAAAACGGGGGCGGACTCGTGTCCGCCCCCGCAGTATATACACAAATCAGTCCTGGGTCTCGATGAGGCCGTAGCCGCCGTTGTTGCGGCGATACACCACGCACACGGCGGAGGTGTCCATGTTCCGGAACACATAGAAGGTGTGATCCAGCAGGTTCATCTGCAGAATGGCCTCCTCGGTGGTCATGGGCTTCACGGCGAAGCGCTTGGTGCGCACCACGTCGAATTCCGGCTCCTCCACCACGTCAAACTCGGCAGGAACAGTGGACGCCAGGGCATCGGGCCGCAGATTCCGGGCCAGACGGGTCTTGTTCTTGCGGATACGGCGGTCGATAAAGGCAACGGCCTCGTCAATGGCGCCCCGCATGTCGCCGTCGGGGTCCTCCTCCTGGGCGCGGAACAGCGTGCCGTTGGCGGCGCGGATGGTCAGCTCCACCACACAGCGGTTTTTCTTCTCTACGGCGAAGGTCACAAATGCGTCCGCTTCCTCCGGGAAATACCGATCCAGCTTGCTGATTTTCTTTTCGGCATAGTCCTTGATGGAGTCGTTCAGGGCGATCTTCTTGCAGGTAAATGTGAACTTCATAGTTGGTTGCTCCTTTCGCAGGTATCCCTTTCGGGGCAAGGGTCGGGGAAATGGTTCCCCTTATCCTTATCCGCATTATAACATAATGCCCGGGCCTTGAAAAGTAGGCACGGGCATTTTTGGCAGAGATTCACAAAAATTTAAGATTTTTTTGTCGTTCGACCAGATGTGACAAAGGTTCCTATTTACACGGCAGGCAAAATGGCGTATCATAAGTATCGGAAGCTTTCCAATATCCCACCCGCTTGGGCCGCTCTGCTTGCAGGGCGGCTCCTTTTTTGCGCCGGGGCCTTGACAAACCGGGAGGCTGGGGTATCATGGGCTGTGAGAAAAGCAGCCGGCAGGGAGGAAACTATTATGCGCAGTAAGAAGATGTCCCAGGCCATGGCGTTTATCGTGCTGTTCGGCATCGTCAGCCTGTTTTCGGACATGACCCACGAGGGCGCGTCCAGCATCCGGGGAGCATATCTGGCCCTGCTGGGGGCCTCCGCCGGAACCATCGGGTTCATCTCCGGTCTGGGGGAGCTGGTGGGCTACTCCATGCGGTATGTGTTCGGCAAGCTGACGGATAAGAGCAAGCACTACTGGCCCATGACCATCGCCGGGTATGTGCTGGACGTGCTGGCGGTTCCGGCCCTGGCCTTGGTAGGGGAGCACGGCTGGATCTGGGCCTGCGCCCTGCTGGTGATCCAGCGCATGGGCAAGGCCATCAAAAAGCCCGCCAAGGACACCATCATGTCCTTTGCCGCCTCCCAGGAGGGAGTGGGCAAGAGCTTCGGCATCCAGGAGGTGCTGGACCAGATCGGCGCGTTCCTGGGACCGGTGCTGCTGTATGTGGTGATGCTGCTGAAAACCGACGGCACCACCTTCCAGGTGTATGCCACGTGCTTTGCGGTGCTGGCCATCCCCGGGGCCATCACGCTGATCCTGCTGCTGGTGACCCGGCGGAAGTTCCCCAACCCGGAGCACTTCGAGCCGGAGCCCAAGGAGTATGTCCCCTTCCACATGAAGAAGGAGTTCATCCTGTATATCGCCGGCATCAGCTGTTTGCCTTCGGCTTCATCGACTATTCCATCATCATCATGCACGTCTCCCGGACCTTCACCGGTGTGGCGGCGGGCCTGCAGGAAACGGGAAGCCTGATCTCCAGCGGAACACTGCCCCTGCTGTATGCCGGGGCCATGCTGGTGGACGCGGTGGCGGCCCTGTTCTTCGGGCTGCTGTATGACAAGAAGGGGGTCCGGGCCCTGGTGTGGAGCACGGTGCTGTCGGCGCCCTTCGCCATCTTCGTGTTCGCCGGGCACTCGGTGGCCTCCCTGCTGGTGGGCATCGCCCTGTGGGGCGTGGGCATGGGCGCCCAGGAGTCCATCCTGAAGGCGGCGGTCAGCTCCATGGTGCCCAAGGCCAGCCGGGCCACGGGCTACGGCGTGTTCGAGTGCGCCTTCGGCGTGTTCTGGTTTTTGGGCAGCTGGCTGCTGGGTGTGCTGTACGACGTCAGCATCCCGGCCATGATCGCCGTGTCCGTGGCGGCGCAGCTGGCAGCCATCCCCCTGTATATTGCCTCGTCCCGGCGGATCAAAGCAACCCATGAGCTTCACAAAGCTCCACAGCAGCTTGCAGCCATAGAAGATGATCACCGCGCCGCAGACCTTGTTGATGATGTTCAGGACCTTTTCGTTGAACCGGCCTCCCAGCAGGGATACCACCGTGGACAGGGTCAGGAACCACAGGACGGAGCGCTGCCGAAGCCGAAGATAAATGGCAGATCGCCGCCCTGGGGCAGGCTGGCCCGGAAGGCCCCCAGCATCATGGTGCCGTCGATGAGGGCCTGGGGATTCATCCAGGTCACCACAAAGGCGGTGGTGAACAGACGCCAAAGGGGCACGTTCACGTCCTTGCCGCCCTCCAGGGAGGCCTTGGATCGCAGCAGCCCCACGCCGATCCAGATGACGATGAGGCTGCCCAGACCCAGGATGACCTTCTGAAGCCAGGGCAAGGCCTCCATCAGGCGCCGGCGCCAGGAAGCAGGCAATACCCAGGGACACGTCCCACAGGATCACGATCAGGGCGGTGAGATAGACCCGAGTCCGCTTCTGGGTCAGGGCGCTGTTGATGACGAACAGATTTTGCAGGCCGATGGGGGCCACATACGCAAGGCCCATGGTCAGGCCTGAAGATAAATGTGCATTTGCTATTTACACCTTTTTCCTTATCTGATACAATAGTAGCACAGTCCCGGAAAAAAGCAAGCACGCAGAAAGAACTGACCAGGTCAGGAGGAGCTTACCATGTCCCATTACGACTGCCCCTGTATGGAGAAATGTCCGCTGCACTGGGCCATGAGCCGCATCGGCGGCAAGTGGAAGGTGCAGATCCTGTGCTCCGTGGCCAATGCGGGAGCATCCGCTACAACACCCTGCGGGGAAAGCTGGACGGCATCAGCAACACGGTGCTGGCGGCGGCGCTGCGGGAGCTGGAGCGGGACGGGCTGGTGCGGCGGCAGGCATATCCCGAGGTGCCGGTGCGGGTGGAGTACAGCCCCACGGAGCGCTGCCTGCGGCTGCTGCCGGTGCTGGAATCCCTGTCCGACTGGGCCGAGGCGGAAATGGGCAGCGGGGAGGGAGAGCTTCCGGAATAGAGTGAATTTTTCCGGGCCAGGTAAGAAAAAGCTTGCATTCTGGCGCAGAATGTGTATAATAATTGAGCAGGGCGTGCGACGCCCTGCAACATGGGCTTGTAGCTCAGCTGGGAGAGCGTTCGGTTCGCATCCGAGAGGTCGAGGGTTCGAATCCCTTCAGGTCCACCATAATGTGGAGACAAAAAGATGCCTCCTGCGAAAAGCCCGATTATATCGGGCTTTTTTGCTACCCAAACGGCGATTTTTCTCTGTACCAAAACACAGATGCAAAATCGGCGTTTTCCCTAATGAAGTACGCAGTAACAGTGCTCCGCTGTGGTATGGCCCGGCCAGTCCAGGCGGCCCCACAGCCACCCCAACCAGCACACAGAGGCCGACTCTGTTTGACAAACCTACATTTCGTGCAAATTCCCCGCTGGGACCGTCCCGCCTCCCGGCGGGTTGCGGCCCGGGGCAAAAAGAGGGTTGACAAACTGCCGCAGCGGTGGTAGAGTACGAATAATACAAAAACCGATGAGTAAGAGGAGTACCCGCAGGGGAGCCTTTCAGAGAGCCGCCGGTGGTGGGATGGCGGCAGGGGAAGCTGCGGCGAATGGACTTTACGAGGGCGGGGAGAAAGCCATCACGGCCTGTAATACCCGACGGCATCCGCGGCCGTTATCCCGGCGGAGCGCATGATGGTGCGCGCAGAGTGGGCGCTTTAGCGCCAATGTGGGTGGTACCGCAGGTTTTTATGTTCACAAGCAGCCTGTCCCACGGAGAAGATTCCGTGGGACAGGCGTTTTTTATTTTTTGAAAGGAGTAAACAGCATGAAGGACATCCCCTACAAGATCTACCTCACCGAGGAGGAAATGCCCCGGTATTGGTACAATGTTCGGCCGATATGAAGACGAAGCCCGCGCCGCTGCTGAACCCCGCCACTCTGCGTCCCATGACCCAGGCGGAGATGGAGCAGGTGTTCTGCCGGGAGCTGGCAGTCAGGAGCTGGACGACCAGACACCCTATATCGAAATCCCTCGGGAGGTCCGGAATTTTTACCGGATGTACCGTCCCTCCCCGCTGGTTCGGGCCTATTGTCTGGAGGAAAA
>ENA-OQEN01000054-OQEN01000054.1-human-gut-metagenome-genome-assembly--contig:-NODE-54-length-41055-cov-4.516786_pt1 | contig 41055 bp, 51 predicted proteins | sample MGYA00242791_ERZ504627 | MGnify/ENA primary metagenome ERZ504627 (study PRJEB26092, sample SAMD00036316) | human gut metagenome | host: Homo sapiens | study: EMG produced TPA metagenomics assembly of... | reverse complement strand
ATTTTCCTCAAATGTCTTGCCATTACTGGCTATTTGCTGTATGATTTAGTAGTCACAAGGAGTCGTCAAAAGGTGTACCTTTTGACAAATAGCTGAAAATAAAAGGAAGGATGGTTGTAGATGCGCAAAAAAAATTACCGATCAACATGGATATACAATAGGATATGAAGAAGACGATGGAAGGATTACTGATACACATGGTTATACGACTGGCTATGTAAAAGATGACGGGAGGATTACTGATACACATGGCTATACGACCGGCTATAGAAAAAAGACGGTAGTGATGTCAGGGAAACTGATCGTTATGGAAATACCATCGGGTATATTAAATCTGATGGGCGGAAAACCGATCGTTATGGAAATACTGTCGGATATTCAAAAGATTATAACGGGGGATGTTACTTAACGGAAGCGTGTGTTTCTCATAAAGGTATGCCCGATAATTGCTATGAGTTGATGATGCTTCGTAAATTCAGGGATGGGTATATGCAGCAAGACGAAGAGCGATCTCAGGATGTAAATCATATTATAGACTCGCTCCTCCGATTGTTGAGGCAATCCAAGCGCAGACGTCATCGTATCAAAGTATTGTTTATGAAAAAATATATCAAGTAATCCAAAGATGCGTTGCTTATATAGAAAACAATCAACCGGAAAAAGCATATTTGGAATACAAAGACATGGCAACTGGGTTAAGTAAACGCTTTAATTTGGGTAATAATAAGGATAATTAAGCGATGCTAGAGTCAGGCGAAATTAACCACTCGGAGTCAGGAGAAAATCACCAATCACGGGAGTCAGCCTCGGGCAGGGTAGTTTATATGATTTGCTGGGTTTTCAGCCTTGGAGCTGGCAGTGCTTCGCATGAAGACCGTCTCCAACCTCCTGCCACGGAAGCTATCGCCCTTAATCGTAAAGACCACAGCATCATTAAAGATACCGGTTCAGTGCACACAGGAGAGATACACTTATCCCCTTTGAAAATCATCCGTTTAAGAAAAGAGAGGGTATTGAAAAAGAAGAACTGGCAGAGAGCGTAAAAGAAAGCGGTTTGCTTGAGCCGATAATCGTTCGTTCTTTTTCCGCCGGTACTTATGAAATCATCAGCGGTCACAGGAGAGTTGAAGTTTGTAAAGAATTGGGAATACAAACCGTTCCAGCAATAGTCAGAGATATGACAAAGGACGAAGCCGTAATAGTAATGGTGGATTCAAATTTACAAAGAGAACATCTACTGCCAAGCGAAAAGGCCTTTGCTTACAAGATGAAATTGGAAGCGATGAAGCATCAGGGGAAAACTTATGGACAAGTTGTCCACAAGTCGAGAGATAACATTTCGGACAATGAAAGCGGCAGACAAGTCCAACGATATATCCGTCTAACACACCTAATACCCGAACTGTTAAAACTCGTTGACGAAGAAGGATAGCCTTTACTCCGGCTGTCGAGCTTTCGTATCTGCCCGAAAATGAGCAGAAAATATTAGCCGAAGAAATAGAATACACAGACGCCACACCGTCGCTTTCACAGGCACAGCGACTGCGAAAATACAACGAGCAAGGCGGATTGTCCATAGACACGATATTTGCCGTGTTAAGTGAAGAAAAGCCAAATCAGAAAGAACAGGTCAAATTCAAAACCGAAGATATCCGCAAATATTTCCCCAAAAGTTATACAAGCCTGGATATGCAAAAAACAATCATAACACTGCTTGAAAAATGGCAGAGACAGCGAGAAAGAGACAGAGGTGAAGCAAGATGATGACACTAAAAAGCGATAAAACCGGGCAAGCCGAATACGATAGGTTTTTAGACTTAATGGCAAAGCTGTACTTAAAATATGGAGATAAATATCGTTTGGTAACAACGGAAGATATTTTGAGACAATTTCCAAACCGCCAATGCAAGAATCGTAATAGCACGCAGAAAGGGGCTTAGCCCCTTCTGCCGTACATTGGAGTATTTATTTAGACGGCAATATAATGTAAGCAAATCAGAAAGGAGTTATCGTATGAAAAGGAAAAATTGCTATATATACACCGTGTATCAACCTCTATGCAGGTCGACGGTTTCAGCCTTGATGCACAGAAAGAAAAGTTAAGAAGATATGCCGAATTTCAGGACTTTATGATTGCCGGAGAATATTCCGATGAAGGTAAGTCCGGTAAAAATATTGAAGGCAGGCCTGAATTTCAAACTATGCTTAACGACATATCCGAAGGAAAAGATAATGTAGAATATGTGCTGGTTTTCAAATTGTCTCGATTTGGCAGAAACGCAGCCGATGTACTTAATTCTTTACAACTGATGCAGGATTACGGGGTTAATCTTATCTGTGTTGAGGACGGTATTGACAGTTCAAAGGACAGCGGCAACTGATGATTTCAGTGCTGTCTGCCGTTGCGGAAATTGAACGAGAAAATATTCTTGTTCAAACAATGGAAGGCAGAAAACAGAAGGCTCGTGAAGGCAAATGGAACGGAGGGTTTGCCCCATACGGTTATGAACTTATTGACGGCGAGTTAAAAATAGCCGAAGATGAGGCAGAAATTATTCGCATTATTTATGATAAATTCATTCATACCACAATGGGTGCCGGCACTGTTGCAAAATTTTTAAACCGCCAAGGCTATATCAAAAAGAAACGCCAAAACGGAACTTTGGATGCGTTCACAGCACATTTTGTAAAGCTCGTGTTGGACAACCCTATTTATTGCGGAAAAATTGCCTTTGGTCGAAGAAAAACAGAAAAAATTCAAGGCAGCCGTAATGAATATCACGTGGTAAAGCAAGAAGAATATCCTGTCTATGATGGCATTCACGATGCGATTATCAGCGAAGAAGATTGGCTTTTAGCTCAGGATAAGAGAAAAAAGACAGGTATAAAAAATGAAAAAATATACAGTACAGAACATCAGCATTTATTGACCGGTATAATTAAATGTCCGGTATGCGGTGCCGGGTTGTATGGCAGTGTCAACCGCAAACGCAAAAAAGACGGAAGCTTTTACAGAGACTATTGGTATTACGCCTGCAAACACAGACTGGAATATGACGGTCACAAATGTACTTTCAAAAAGCAAATTCATCAGGAAAAGATAAATGAAGCGGTTGTGGAAGTAATAAGGAATATCGTTAAAAATTCAAAGTTCGATTCTGCAATAAAAGAAAAATTAGATGCAAGTGTAGATTTATCTAAGTATGAAAAAGAAGAAGCATATTTAATGACACAGATAAGACAGCTTACTGCCGCAAAGGAACGACTCGGCTCTCAAATTGACAGACTCGACTGTTCCGACAGGCATTATGAGCAAAAATATACCGATATGCAAAATCGTATAAATTCACTATATGATGAGATTGCAGAGGCAGCCGAAAATCTTGAAACCGTACAAACACAAATCAAGGCTATAAAGGAACAAAAAATCTCTCGGAAACGAATATTTGAATTTTTGGAATTATTTGATATAATATATAATGAATTTACCGAATTTGAGAAGAAAGAATTTCTTCACAGTTTTATAAAGAAAATCGAGATATATCCCGAACCGTTGGAAAACGGCCAGATATTAAAGAGCATACAATTTCGTTTTCCGGTATATTATCAAGGGAACGAAGCCGATATGTTTGTTCCGAATTTCGAAAACACAGTCGAGACGGTAGCATTGATGACGAGAACCGATGCCGAAAAAGGCTGAAATCTACTGAAATAAAGAGATTCCGGGGTCTGCCCTCAAAACCTGAGGCAGCTCGGAATCCCTTTCAAACTTTTTCATCATCTACCTGCACACCGAAAAAGTCGAATTAACGAGACTACGGGTTTGATAATTGCGTGGCGAGGCTACAGGTTAGATAGTAGAATTGTTTTGCAAAAGTTCACATCAAAATGCATTTCCTAATCCGGAATGGTGAACTATTAAGGAGGCACACATAATGGAATACGATTTGTCTCGATTTGCAATTGCTCATCAAAGAGACTATCAACAAGCATTAGCTGAAATAAAAAATGGAAGAAAGCTCTCCCACTGGATGTGGTATATTTTCCCTCAGTTAAAAGGATTGGGGCGAAGCTCAACTTCTGACTATTATGGCATTCGAGATTTAGATGAGGCAAAGGCCTTTTTGCAGGATGAATATCTTGGATCTCATTTACTTGAGATATCAAATGCTTTACTTCAATTGGATTGCAATGATGCTAAAATTGTTATGGGAAAACCGGATGATATGAAATTGAAGTCTTGCATGACATTGTTTTGTCTGGCGGATCCAGATGAAGAGGTTTTTAAAGAGGTTCTGAATAAATTTTTGATAGGAAATCCGATTACAGAACTGTGAAGATGATAAATCGATAAATGATATTTCTATATCCGTTTAAAAAAGCTCTTTTGTATAGTATCGTATAAGATACATAGTGGCGATTGTACTGATAAAAAAGGAGAAATAACATGATTCAAACCTATCATTTTTTTGGTGAGCACTCGCTGGAATTTGAGGATTCAAAAACAGTGAAAGAGCTTATTGAGTATGCGTTTGAAAAATTTGATTACTATGAACCGTTTGGAATGGATTCTGTTACCGTATTCCAATGTCATCATCCCGATAGTAATTATGGATGGTTTACAATCGACACGAAAAGAAGATGCGTTGATGAAATCGTCAATAGAGATGAACTTTGTTTTGGTTATCATATTCCGGGGATTTTATATTATGCGGAAGGCGGATGGGGTCATCATATGGAGGAATTAGGAAACCATCCTATATTTGAAAACCTGTGTCGCTCAAACTGAAATTTGAAGATTTTAAGCATACTGTCGTTTTTGAGGGAACACACTCATTTAGAGAAATTCTTAATTTGCTTAAAAACACTGGATATCTCGAGAAAAATATTTCACAAATCAAAGTTCATGTACTTGCATATCCAAAAGAAAATTACTCTCAATATATAGAACTGAGTAATCCCATTCTTGATGTGTCTATGGTTGAATTTGAAAACTCATTGCCTCAAGATGGTGTTGTGACATTGCTATTAGAGTAAATTATGCGGTTGATATATTCCCGTGTACTGTGAGGGAAGATTTGTTTCCGTGTTGTGTCGACATTCACGGTATTGTTTCAACCCATATCGAGGCGGTGGTGTCGCTTAGAAAAATTTAAAGATAATCCGCCGTTGCCTTTCTGTTTCAAGCGGCGGATTTTAATTACCTGTCCGTTTTATCGTACACACATTGTGATATTATTATATCGTAGAACAGTAATATCTTTCAGAGGTGTCAACGATGAACGAAAATACTAAAAATCGGTGGCAGAAGCTCGATGAACTGCGCCGAACCGATCCGCGCATCTGCGGCGGATACTATGCCAAAAATTTCCTCAAAACATACAGACCGGATTTCTACGCCGAGGGATATGACTTCTTTCCGGAATTTGTAAGGGTCGCAGAAAAGGACGGCGAAATTTTCTGCCGCCTTGAAGAGGCAAATGTTCCGGATGAGGATGCGCCCGTTGACAGCGACAAATGCGTGTTTAAGACGTCCGTCGGCAATTTCGTGTCTCGCGATTACGGCGAGTTCGGAGGCGTGCTCAAAACGCCGGGAGGGGAGATAAACGGCAATTTCTGCGATATTTTTGAGGCAGGCGGCAAAATCTATGCTGTCGATTCATTGAGCCATCTCGGTTTGGCGAGCACAACTGTTTATTCCTTTGACCGCGACTGCAAACATCATAAAATATTCAGAGATGAAAATTTGAGCTTTAAAGCGCGGTATGTGATAGACGAGCGGGCATATATTCTTCTTTCTGATCGCGTCGGAGAAAATCCCAAATCGGTCTTGCTCGAAATATCCGAAAACGGGGATATGCTAAAAACAGAGTTCGACTGCGATTTCCCGCTTGTCTTTAATATGCTCGTAAGCGACGGGAAAATGTTTCTCGGCATGGATAAGGCGGTTGTTGTCGTTGACCTACAAACGAAAGAGATAAACGCTTATACGCCGCTCAGCGTCGAAGCGGAGAAACATATAATCGGAATAAGCCAATAAATAAACTCTGTAATATGATTGCCGACCGCACTTTTTTAAAACAAAACCTACTAATTTAGGATAATTTACTTTTTTACCCTCAGGCATTGATTTTCAAAAAATCTGTGATACTTTAAAGTCGTACAGTTTCTTGGCTGTGCGGCTTTATCTATTTTGATAGGAGGATCAAAATGAAAAGGTTTATAAGCAGGGCGGTCGCAGCGATTCTCACATGCGTATTGGCCTTCGGCTCCGCGGTCTGCTTCGCCGCGGACAGCACCGAGAGTGCAGGCGCAAAGAAGTATTATGATTACGGTACATATGTGCTTCTGGGCGACAGCGTCGTCAGCGGTCACAACGACCTTGTATATGTGGATTCGGAGTTCAAGCGCGTTGAAATTCATACGGCGCGTATGTTGCCGATGCTCTCGGCGTGAATTATGTTCCGATGGCTTGCCCCGGATTCAGAACGATAGATATCCGCTATATGCTCGAGGACGATTATCCGGGCGACGATTATCTTTTCCACGATTCTCATGATCCCGAGGTCATGAAAACGAGGATTCCCGAGTATCGCCGCACAATTTCGCAGGCGGGTCTTATCACCCTCGGTGTCGGCGGCAACGACTTCGGCACTTATCTCACATGGGTCATCGCCGATATTCTCGAAAAAGAGGGCACTTGCAGCAAGTATGTCAAGGCTCTGCGCGATCTTCTCAAGGAGAACGGCATAGTCAACGATAAGCTCGACAAAATAGTTGAGCTCGCTAAGATTACCGACGCAATGCCCGAGCTTATCAGAGTTCTCCCGCGCGCGCTCAAATACGGACTCGAAAACTTCTTTGAGAACTGGAACCATGTCATTGAGGATATATATGCCCTCAACCCCGATGTTCAGCTCCTTGTTATCGGCATGTTCGATACTAGCGTCAAGAGCGACGACGGAGCGACAGACACCGAGGAGAGCAAGGATGACAGCCAGAGCATCAATCTCGGACAAATGGTTGTCGATATGGCGAACAAGCCGATGAAAGAGGGCGCCGAGAAATACGGCTATATCTTTGTCGACACAACGGGCACGACCTGCGACACATACCATCCGAACGCGGCGGGTCACAGACATATCGCCGACAGAATCCTTGACGCTCTGCCCGATGCAAACTTTCCATTTGCGGATGTCGCGTCCGATTCGAAATATTACGATGCAATCGAGTTTATGTACAGAAAGGGCTACATGACCGGCACTTCCGAGACTCAGTTCAGCCCGGATTCCGCGCTGACAAAGGCAGTTCTCGTTCAGGCTCTTTACGGCATGGCCGGCTCGCCCGAGGTCAATACCGAGAACATTTCATTTGCCGATCTCGACAGCTCGGATCCCGCGTTCAAAGCCGCGGTGTGGGCTGTCAGCAACGGAATAGTCAAGGCGTCCGACGGCAAGTTCGAGCCGGACAGCGAGATAAGTGTTGCCGACTTCGGCCTTACGATGATTCGCTTCTCCGCAAAGGTCGATTTCAACCTGAAGAGGGTAGTGAAGACCGTTTCAATGTCGTTCAATCTTGCTCTTGAGAACAAGTTTATGATTATCAAAAGATCTATAACCCGTGCCCAGTCTGCGCAGAAGCTCGCCGGATATCGCTATTATTGATAAAAGTAGGGTTAAGTAAATAAAAACAAAGCGGAGAATTCGCAAAGGGCTCTCCGCTTTTGCAATATAAAAAATACCTGCCCGCAGAGTGATAATTCCTGCGGACAGGTATCTTTATTCGCTGTTTCCGATTCGTTCCGTCTCCTCTTCAATGAGCCGCACGAGCTCGTTGGGGTGAACGTTGAACGCAGATGAGATTTTCCATATCGTCTCGAAGTTAGCCTGCTTCTTGCCGCTTTCGATCATGGCAAGGTGGCTTCTCGCTATCCCCGCCAGACCGCTCAGGACCTCTTGTGATATCTTTTTTTCACAGCGAAGTTTTTTGATGGCCGCGCCGGTTGCATATTTGTTGAACTCTGCCATCGGCACCCCTCCTTCTCAATTCAAGTTTAAAAAATTTTCGGGCAAAAGTGTCTATTTAAAGTGACAAGCGATAAATTGTTTATCATTTCCGGCATTTATTTAGTGAATGACACGGAATTATATTATGCGTCTTGTATATACTTTATTTTTGTCCGTAATTTACGGCTAAAACATTGACATCGGGGAAAATTAAGAGTAGAATATTTAAGTAAATATTTTTGGCTGTGAAGAGCAGAGCCGTTTATTCCGCTCGCAGAGAGGCGCGCCGGCATTATGCCGCTGTGAGGTGCGCCGTGTCAGGAAGTACGGCAGCCGGCTCGGAGCTCCCGCGTTGAACGGGCGTAGCTGCGTTAAGGGCAGCAGAGGGGTGCAGTTTTGTGCAATCCGGGTGGTACCGCGGTTTCGACCGTCCCGGGCAGAACGGCATCTATTTTTATTTTTAAGGAGTTGTTTATCATGGAATGGACGGGACTCAATGAACTCAGAGAGAAGTATCTGAGCTTTTTCGAGAGCAAGGGTCATCTTCGCCTGCCGAGCTTTTCGCTTGTGCCGCAGGGGGATAAGAGCCTGCTTCTCATCAACGCCGGCATGGCACCGCTCAAGAAGTATTTCACAGGCGAGCTGACTCCGCCGAGAACCCGCGTCACAACCTGCCAGAAGTGTATCAGAACGCCCGATATCGAGCGCGTCGGAATCACCGCGCGCCACGGCACTTTCTTCGAGATGCTCGGCAATTTCTCATTCGGCGATTACTTCAAGCATGAGGCGACCGCCTGGGCATGGGAGTTCTGCACGAAGGTGCTCGAGATGCCCGCAGAGAAAATATATATCAGCGTCTATCAGGACGATGACGAGGCTTATGACATCTGGACAAAGGAGCTCGGCGTTTCGCCCGACCATATGGTTCGCCTCGGCAAAGAGGATAACTTCTGGGAGCACGGCGCAGGCCCCTGCGGTCCCTGCTCGGAGCTCTATTTCGACCGCGGCGAGAAGTACGGCTGCGGTTCTCCGACCTGCGGAGTCGGATGCGACTGCGACAGGTATGTTGAGTTCTGGAACCTCGTTTTCACCCAGTTTGATAACGACGGCAACAATAACTATACCCGCCTCAAGAGCTGCAATATCGATACCGGTATGGGTCTTGAGCGCCTCGCCTGCATCATGCAGGGCGTGGACAACCTCTTCGAGGTCGACACCGTCCAGAACATCATGAAGCACATCATGCAGATAGCAGGCGTCAAGTACCACGAGGACGAGAAAAAGGATGTCTCCCTGCGTGTTATCACCGACCATATCAGAAGCACCACTTTCATGATCGGCGACGGCGTTATGCTTCAAACGAGGGCAGAGGATATGTTCTTCGCCGCCTGCTCAGAAGAGCGGCTCGTCACGGCAGACTCTTAGGTATTGACGGCACTTTCCTCTACAAGGTGTGCGAGACCGTTATCAAAGAGAATGAAACAGCTTATCCGAACCTCGTTGAGAAGCACGACCTTATTGTAAAGGTCATCAAAGCTGAGGAGGAGAGCTTCAATAAGACTATAGACACAGGTCTCAATCTGCTTGAGAATATTATCACTCAGAGCGATTCCAAGGTGCTCAGCGGCGCAGATGCTTTCAAGCTTCAGGATACTTTCGGCTTCCCGATTGACCTGACAAAAGAGCTGCTCGAAGAGCGCGGCATGAGCGTTGATATCGACGAGTATGACCGCCTCTATGCTCAGAGCAGAGCGGCGGCGCGTGCGGCGCGCAAGGATGCCGGAGCTCAGGCGTGGAAAGACAGCAACGTTTCGTTCAAGGATGTCGGCGCGACCGAGTTTGTCGGCTATACCGATTATTCCTGCGACGCGAGATAAAGGCAATAGTCACAAACGGCGAGCGCGCCGAGTTCGCAACCTCGGATTCCGAAGTTGTTATTGTCCTCAATAAGACTCCGTTTTATGGCGAGAGCGGCGGACAGGCGGGCGACACCGGCGTTATCAAGACCGATAATGCAACCCTCGAGGTTACCGCCACCGGCAAGACTCCCGACGGCGTTGTACTCCACATTGCAAGATTTATAAGTGGCGACAGCATCGCTCTCGGCGATAAAGTCCACGCTCAGATAGATGTTGAAAAGCGCGAGGCGACCCGCCGCAACCACACTGCGGCTCATCTGCTCCAGGCAGCTCTGAGAAAGCACCTCGGCAGCCATGTTGAGCAGGCGGGACAGCTTGTCAACAGCGAGGAAATGCGCTTCGACTTCACTCATTTCTCCGCTCTCTCGGGCGATGAGCTCAAGGCGATAGAGCGCGAGGTCAACGAGGTTATCCTCAAGGGTATTCCGGTCGAGACACGCGAGATGCCCATTGAAGAGGCGAAGAAGCTCGGCGCAATGGCTCTGTTCGGCGAGAAGTACGGCGATGTCGTGCGCGTTGTCAGCGCGGGCGATTTCTCCGTTGAGCTGTGCGGCGGCACCCATGCGGACAATACCGCAAAGCTCGGTCTGTTCAAGATCGTGTCCGAGTCCTCAGTTGCCGCGGGAATCAGACGTATAACCGCCGTCACCGGCTTCGGCGTGCTCAAGCATATAGAAAACGATGAGCGCATCATGCAGTCTGCAGCGGCGGCGATGAAGCTCGGCAATGTCGCGGAGCTTGACAAGCGCGCGGCGACCCTCTCTGCCGAGGTCAAGGCAAAGGACAGAGAGCTTGCGGAGCTTCGCAGCGAGATATCCGCTCTCAAGGCGGGCAGCCTTATGGACAGCGCAAGACAGGTCGGCGGCGTCAGACTTATCACCGCTGAGGTCGAAGTCTCCAACCCCGGCGAGCTTCGCTCGATGTGCGACACCGCCCGTGACAACGGCGCAGATATCGTCGCAGTCTTTGCTGGCGTCAACAAAGAAAAGGGCACTCTGAACTTTGCCTGCGCCTGTGGCGCCGATGCAATAAAACTCGGCGCTCACGCCGGCAATATCGTCCGCGAGACTGCAAAGATAGCAGGCGGCTCGGGCGGCGGCAAGCCGGACAGCGCAATGGCGGGCGCAAGGACGCTTCCAAGGCGGACGAGGCTCTCGCGGCGGTTGACTCTATCGTCAGCGCTATGTTAAAATAAAATCATAGCTCCGCCGGTCTTTCCCGGCCGGCGGAATAAGCAATTGCAATACGGAGGTTTTCTGAAAATGGATGACTGTATTTTTTGCAAAATAATCAAGGGCGAGATACCCTCAAAAAAAGTCTATGAGGACGACGATGTTCTCGCATTCTATGATCTCGAGCCGCAGGCTCCGTTTCATATTCTCATTATCCCGAAGCAGCACATAAAGAGCGCTGCCGAGATAACCCCGGAGAACAGCGCGGTCGTCTCCAAAGTGTTCGAGGCGGCGGCGAAGATAGCCAAGCAGTTCGATCTCAAGGACGGCTTCAGAATTGTCAACAACTGCGGCGACTGTGCGGGTCAGACCGTCAAACACCTGCACTTTCATATGCTCGGCGGCAGAGATTTCGGCTGGCCGGCAGGCTGATAAAAAGACCATATTAATATTCAGGAGATGTTTATTTTGGCAAAGACCTATACAATGGAAATCGCAGGCGTGAAGAGAGAGCTTCCTCTCTGCCCGGTCAGCGACAAGCTCGATATCGCGGCATTCATCCTTTTCGGTGATGTCGAAGTCACCGTTAAAGCGGCGGAAGAGCTGCTCAAGAAGTGCCCTGAGTTCGATTATATTCTCACTCCCGAGGCGAAGAGCATCCCGCTTGCCTATGAGATGTCCAGACAGAGCGGCAAGAAATATTTTGTTGCCCGCAAGAAGCCGAAGGTCTATATGACCGACCCCGTCTGTGTCAGCGTGCGTTCGATAACCACCGATGCAGAGCAGACCCTCCTTCTCGGCAGAGAGGACGGAGATCAGCTTCGCGGCAAGAAAGTGCTTATCGTTGACGATGTTATCAGCACCGGCGAATCCCTCGCGGCAGTCGTTGCCCTCGCCGATAAGTTCGAAGCGAACATAGTCGCCAAGGCGGCAGTCCTCGCAGAGGGCGACGCGGCGGAGCGCGACGATATCGTGTTCCTCGAGAAGCTTCCTCTTTTCTTCAAATAATCGAAGAATTGAGAAATGGCGCGCCCGTTCACGGTTATCGGTTTTACAATGTTTTTTACGCTGGCTCTTGTTTTTGAACTCGGTCAGAAGGCGGCAGTCGTTATCCTTTCGGCAGCAGCTGCCGCCTTTATCTTTTCTCTGTTCTTCAAGAGCGTTCGGCGTGACTTTGTAATCCCGACTGCGTGTATCGCGGCGGTCATTGCAGTGCTTTTGTCTTTTGCCGCCGCACTTGTTCCGAACGAAGCATCGGAGAATTTTAACGACAGCGTGCATACCGTGAAAGCGAGCGTTGTCTCGCTCGAGGAGCAGAGCGGCGAAAGATATTATACAGAGCTTAAAACTTCCGAGATCGACGGCGAAGAATATAAGCTGAACATACGCCTTTCTTCAAAATCGCGCCTTGGTTTCAAGCCGTATGATACTGTCGAGGGCGATTTGCAGCTCTACGATATCGGCAAGACCCGCGACGCGAGAAACTACTATCTGTCCGAAAATATCTTTATGGGCGGATACGCAAAGGGCGATATAAATATATCTCAGCCGGAGCGCAAGCCGATAGGCTATTATCCGCTCGCGATGCGCGCTTATATCAAAAACACGGTTTCGCGTCTTATCCCCGGCGAACGCGGGGCGCTTGCAACGGCGCTTCTGATCGGTGACAAATCAAATTTGCCGAAGAGCGTTTCGGATTCGTTCTCGTCCGCGGGAATATCGCATCTGATAGCCGTTTCGGGTCTGCACCTCTCAATCTGGTGTCTGTTCATTCTGAAAATTTTCGATGTTTTCAGGCTCAGACGCAGAGCGGGAGCAATTATTTCGGCGGCGTTTGTTATAGTTTTTATGGCGGTCTCGGGCTTCACATATTCCGTCATGCGTGCGGGCTTCATGATGCTCGTTATGCTTCTCGGAACGCTGCTTTCAAGACAGTCGGATTCGCTCAATTCTCTCGGCATAGCGCTTGTTATTCTGTGCTTTGTCAATCCGTATTGCGTGATGAGCCTCGGACTGCGGCTCTCGTTCCTCTCGACTCTCGGAATAATTGTCGGCTACGGCAATATCGATTTCCCGCTGAATCCGTATATCGCGCGCGTCAGAAATAAATATGCAAGGCGCGTCTGCGAGTTTATTTTCGGCTCCGTTAGGAGCACCGTGCTCGCCTGTGCGTTCACTCTGCCTGTTATGATACTCGATCTCGGCAAAGTGTCGCTTATCGCGATCCCGGCGAACCTCATTTCCGATCTTCCCGCATCTGCGTGTATGATCCTCTCTGGCTTACCGCTCTCACCGCGAAGTTTTCATTTTTGCGCGTGATAACGGCCGGTCTTGCAGAACTGTCCGGCGTGTGCGCGTCTTTTCTTATCAATTCATCGAAGTCGCTCGCAGCGGTTCCTCATTCGTCTTTGAACGCCTCGACATTTCTGTTTCCACTGTGGCTTGTTTTGATTTTTATCGTCCTTGCGGCGCTGCGCTCATTTATAAATTTTCGGGGCGCAATACCGTCCGCGCAGCAGTTTTGATATGCACGCTCACCTTTGCGGGCGTGTGCGTCGGATCTTCTGCACTTTCCCGCGCGGCAACCGTCATAACCGTGGCGGATGTCGGCAACGGCTCTGCTGTTGTCGTCAGCTCCGGCGGCAAAACCGCTTTGCTCGGCTGCGGAGGGAACAGCTATTATGCCCTCTCAAATATAGAGTCCGCAATGGACAGCGTCGGCGCGGATAATCTTGATTTTCTTCTTATCCCGCGCGTATCTGAGGGCGAAAGTTCACTCGCACTTGATGTTATCGATGCTTTTTCGCCCGAGTATATTCTTGCCGGCGAGACTGATGCCGACCTCAATGAAATACTTAAAACAGAAAATTATAACCTCGCGCCTGCCGCGGATATAAACATCGGCGGTGCAGAATTAAGATATAAAACAACGAATAAAACGAGCACGGCGGTGCTCGGTATGAGCGGCGCTGACGCGGTCATTGTTTTCAGACCGTCTTATGCACCGGATACAAAAGGGAATATTCTTGTTTTGCGGGAGAATCTGCCGCATGGTATTTCCCCGGAAAACTATAATTTGACCGTGCTATCGGCGGAGGCCGACAGAGCGCCTGCGGTCATGGGCAAATTGCTGTCCCTCGGCGCGGACGCATATGCGACCGGAGGGCAGGGGAATATCAGAATTACGGTGCTCCCGTCTGGCAGAATTTTGACGGAAAGGATGGACTGAATGGCTGCTATCGGCGAAAAAGATATAAAGGCGCTTATAAGAAACGGAGATATCGGCGGCGCGTTCCTGTTTTTCGGAACTGAGAGCTATCTCAAGGAATTCTATTCCTCGAAGCTCAAGGACAAAGCCGTCAGCCCGGACTTTGCGGATTTCAATTATCATTTCTTCGACGGCGCGTCGTGTACCCTCGAAGATATCGAGCAGGCGGTCGAGGCTTTTCCGATGATGAGCAGCAACACCTGCGTGTTCGTCAAGGATATGGCTGTCGATTCGCTCGACGAGGATTCCTATGAAAAGCTCGAAAAAATAGTCAGCGATGTCCCGGATTACTGCACGCTGATTTTCTATATCGGCAAAGCGGATTCGCTCAAAAAGACCGCAAAAGCCAAAAAGGCAGTCTCGCTCTTTACAAAATACGGCAATGCGGTCGAGCTCAACAAAAAGACCGCTTATGAGCTTGCCAAAATGCTCGTCGGCGCGGCGCAGAAGCGCGATTCTTCGCTCAGCCAGCGAAACGCCGAATATCTTGTTTCCTGCGTCGGGGACGATATGGTTACTCTTTTAAATGAAATCGACAAGCTTTCGGCATATGCGAGGGACGCGAGATAACCCGCGCGGACATCGACCTGATGTGCGTCAAGACTATCGAGGCGAATGCATTCGACCTGACTAAATATATAATCTCGGATAATTTCGACAAGGCGTATGAAACGCTCAATATGCTCTTCGCCCAGCGTGCGGATGTTATGATGATAATGGGCGCGGTGATATCCGTCTTTGTCGATATCTATCGTGTCAAGGTCAGCGTATCTGCGGGCTACAGAGACACTCAGCCGGCGGAGATATTCTCAAACTACCGCGGCCGCGAGTTCAAATTGACAAAAGTTTCGCGCCAGGCGTCGGCTCTGAGCGTACGCGTTTTGCGTCAGTGCCTCGATGAACTGCACAGAGCCGATACACTGCTCAAGAGCTCTTCCGTTGATAACAGGATAGTTATGGAGGAACTGCTTGTCAAACTGTTTGTGGCGATACAGTCACGAAAATAAACGCCGGATGGTGTTGATGGTAAAATGATAAAGATAAAACAGGCGGTCATCGTCGAGGGAAAGTATGATAAAATAAAGCTCTCCACAGTCCTCGATACCGTTATAATACAGACCGACGGCTTCGGCATTTTCAAGGACAAAGAGAAGCAGAAGCTGATAAAACGCCTCGCTCAGACGCGCGGCATTGTAATATTGACTGACAGCGACTCGGCGGGATTTAAAATCCGATCGTTTATCGGCGGAAGCGTTCCGAAAGACAGCGTCATTCACGCCTATATTCCCGACGTGTTCGGCAAAGAGCGCAGAAAGGACGCGCCGTCTAAAGAGGGCAAATTGGGTGTTGAGGGAATCGATACAGAGATCCTGCTCGAAGCGCTCAACCGCGCCGGAGTCACCTGCGAGAGCACGCAGGAAAAGAGCCGAGCTGTAACCGTTGCCGACCTCTACGAAGCCGGGCTCAGCGGAAAAGCGGATTCGGCAGCTCTGCGCAAAAAGTTCCTGCGCAGTCTGTCGCTTCCCGAGCGCCTTTCAACAAGCGCGCTCGTCGATATGATAAATATTTTCATGACATACGATGAATTTCAGGAAAGTATAAGAAAATTTTCACTCAGCGGAGATGATAATCAATGATAAGAATAGGCAGCGGATACGATGTTCATAAGCTTGTCGAGGGGCGGAAGCTCATAATCGGCGGCGTTGATATACCCCATACCATGGGACTTCTTGGCCATTCGGATGCCGATGTCCTGCTCCACAGCATCAGCGATGCGCTGCTCGGCGCGGCGGCAATGGGGGATATAGGCTGCCTGTTCCCGGACAACGATGAAAAATACAAGGGCGCGGACAGCCTCGGACTCCTGCGCGAAGTCGTGCGCGTTATCGGCGCTCAGGCTGGCACATAGTCAATATCGACTCAACCGTTGCCGCCCAGGCTCCGAAGCTGCGCCCGTATATAGATGAAATGCGCCGCAACATAGCCGACGCCTGCTCGCTCGATGTCTCATGCGTCAGCGTCAAGGCGACCACCGAAGAGGGGCTCGGCTTTACGGGACGCCGCGAGGGCATAAGTGCCTCCGCCGTCTGCCTTATTGAGAAGTAATTTGATTTCAGGCGCGTTTTATGGTATTATAGGAATTGAAGAGAGGTATGCCTATGTTTACTGAAAAGATCGCATCTCTCTGGGATCAGCTGAAGGTCGTATTCTCCGACTTCGCCTTCACGGATTTCCTGGATATCTGCCTCGTTGCGTTCATTCTTTATAGTGTTATCAAGCTCATCCGTGAGACAAAGGCCATTCAGCTTGCAAAGGGTCTTCTGCTTTTCGGTGTGGCTTATCTTGCCATTTACCTGCTCGATATGCAGGCGAGTGAGTTCATATTCAAAAAAGTCTTCGGCGAGATAATTATAGTCCTCGTCATCCTCTTCCAGCCCGAGCTGCGCCATATGCTCGAATCCGTCGGCAGACGCAGCATAACAAAGCTCAATCTTTTCGGCGTGCGCGATGAGGAGACGGAGCGCAATCAGAAGATAAAGGATTCGATCTACGCCTGTGCAAGGCGTGTCAGAGCATGAGCGAGAGCAAGACAGGCTCTCTTATCGTCTTTGAGCATGATACGCTCCTCGGTGATATCATAAAGAGCGGAACTCCCGTCGATGCGATAGTCTCGCGCGAGCTGATAGGCAATATTTTCTATCACGCGCGCCGCTCCATGACGGAGCCGCAGTTATCCGCGACGGCAGGGTAGTTGCCGCAGGCTGTGTCCTGCCGCTGACTCAGAAAGAGAATCTCGATACCCAGCTCGGAACCCGCCACAGAGCCGCCATAGGTATGAGCGAGCAGGGCGATGCGATGATAGTCGTCACTTCCGAGGAGACCGGAACAATTTCCATCGCCTGCAAGGGCCAGCTTATCAGAAATCTCACCGATTCCGATCTGCGTGAGCACCTTGTGCGCTACCTTTGCGGAACGAATAACGAAGATAAAGCCGCCGTTAAGGGCATACGCAAGCTGTTCGGAGGTTTTAAGAAATGAAAAAGAAAAAAATAAGCTTCAAAAATCTCATATATGATAACAGATTCGTTTTGGCGCTTTCAATAATCGCCGCAGTTATAATCTGGATCGTTGTCGCAATTCAGGCGAGCCCCGAGGATGACCGGATAATAAAAGATGTCCCTGTTAAAATAGAAATATCAAACAATGTCTCGAATCTCGGGCTTCAGATGTTCGGCAATACGGATTTCACAGTCGAAGTCAAGGTTCACGGCAAGCGCTACGAAGTCGCTGAAAGCGTGCTCACAAAAGACGATATCTCCGTTGTCGCCAAGACCAACTATGTCGATTCGACAGGCAGCCAGACCCTGAAACTCGAAGTGACTGCAAAAGATCCGAGCAAGGCGAACTATGAGATAGTTTCGCTCTCTCAGGATTCGATAAATGTGTATTTCGACTATTACAAAGAAGGCGAATACACTCTCCAGCCCGATGTCGTCTATGACGGCGCGTCGTATGTCACAAACGGACTGATAGCAGAAACCCCGGTGCTCTCCGCGAATACCGTGAAGCTGTCGGGCCCCGTGACTGAGATGGCGAAGATAAAGAAAGTTGTCGCGCGCGTGACTCTGAACAAGAAAATCAGCGCGACCACAACGCTCGACGCCGAGATAATCCCGCTGAGCGAATACGGCGGAAAGCTCCAGTATATAACCGTCAACGACGGACTCGCCGATATCACGATGACTCTTCCGATTTATCAGCGCGCCGAACTGCGACTACGGTAACTTTCAAGAATGCGCCTGCCGCTTATGCGAGCAACCCGCCCGCGTTTACCTGTAGTCCCGCGAGACTCAATTTCACCATGGACGCGACGAAGCTCTCGTCCATAACCGAGCTGTCGGTCGCCGATATCGATTTCTATATGCTCGGCGCAGGCAGGAATGAGATAACCATAGACCTGACGACGTTGAGCGGAGTCAAGGTTATGAGCGGGGAGACGAAACTCAAGGTCACGGTCGAGATGAGCGGCGTGACCTCACAAAAGAGCTCGGTGAGTGCCAACAATATCTCGTTCATCAATGTCCCCGCCGGATATAAAGCGGTCGTGACTCAGACGCGCATACCGTCCGTTGAAGTTGTCGGCCCGAAAGAGAATCTCGAAAAGATAACCACGGATCAGCTCTTCGCCGAGGTTGATCTCAGCAGTGCCGACCCCACCCAGTCCCACGGCACGGCATATGCCCGTGCCTATGTCAAGGACAGCAATAATTGCTGGGTGCATAACAGATACACCGTCAGCTACAGACTCGAAAAAGTCCAATAATTAAAAATCGAACCCTCTGCCGAGTGCAGAGGGTTTACTTCTGAAATTCCATATAAGCAAAGTCAAATTGATGAAGCTATCGAATCGGGCATAGCAAAGTTGAAGCAAGTTACGTCCGATATTGATAATCAAGCTTTTGATAGCCGTGCCGCAGTGTTCGATAACTAATTGAGGAGAGCGAGGGGACGGCTTGCGCAGCAAGACGCACGAGCCCGCACCCGTTCAAGCTCCGGCGCGTTTGCGGGCGAATGTTCCGAGCAGCCGACTGAGAATCGCAAGCTGTGTACTGAGGTGCGGCGTTGCCGGGGTCTCGGGGTGGACCCCCGAGTTTGCTTTTCTTTTGCAGGCGTCTTTTTTCAAATAAAAAGAAAATGCCGAAACGCTGACAGTATAAAACTTTTTGATTATATTTTGTGGCGAAGGTAGAAGGTAGATTGCTGTTGATACGGATTTACTGTAATTTCGCATTGCCTACCGTCGATTAGTAAAAAAATTATTCAAGGTGAAAAACAAATAGTAAAAAGCGGAGCACCGTTTTCAGTGCTCCGCCTTTTGTTATGCTCTTTTCTGAAGCTCGCGCTCAAGCCAGATAGAACCGATATCTATCGCGCTGTAGAGACCTCTGCGCTCCGCCTTCTTGAGGATCCTGTCGCGCGGACGAAGATCTTCGTTTGTGCTGACGAGCTGCACGAGTATTTTATCCGAGAGCTCCGCGCCGTTTACGTCCTTGGTCGAGGTTATCTGCATCATGATGATGCAGGGCTCATCCATGTATCCGTAATAAAGCGTGTTGTCTTTTCTGACAAGGGGTTTGCCCTTGTACATGAGAAGCTTCTTGTTCTCCGCCACTCAATGTCACTCCAATCGGGTTATAGTTGCACTTTATTTTTTGATTCCGAGATAATCCTCAACCATGCTCTGCAGCAGCTCGTCTCTGTCCAGCTTTCGCACAAGACTGCGGGCATTGTTGTGGGTGGTGATATATGTCGGATCCTCAGAAAGGATGTAGCCAACTATCTGGCTGACCGAATTGTACCCCTTTTCGTTAAGTGCGTTGTAAACCTCGAGGAGTTATCTTTTTCATTTCTTCGTCGTTTTCGTTTTTTATTGAGACTGAATAGTCTCGTCGGCCATGAGTAACCACCTCCATAAAGTTTATTATATACCAAAATCTGCAACAAAACAATGGTATTTTGAAAATTAACTCAAACTCTCAGCGAAACGCCGATCGCGGACAGTCTGCGAAGTATCTCGTCTATCCAGCCCTGAACCTCTTCCATCTCGAGCGTGCGGTCGTGTGAGGAGAAGGTGAAGCGGAGCGTGATGCTCTTTGTGCCGAGCAGTTCATATGTGTCGATGAGCTTAACGCTCTCGAGCTCTTCAATATTCATGCTCTTCCAGTTCTCGGAAAGCTCGTCGTAGGTGACGCCCTTTCTGAGCACGAGCGAGAGATCATAGTAGGTGGACTGCTTGGTTGAAGGCTCCTTGAACTCGATGTCATATGCCTTCGCGTCGCTGAACTTGTCTATATCCATCTCGATGCAGACTGCCGAACCGGTCTTGTCGAGTTTGGAGGCGTTCTGCGGATGAAGCGCGCAGACGAAACCGACTTCGTTGCCGTCAGCAAGAACTGCGGCGGTGTTCTTCGGATGCTGCCATGCGTGGACGGGAGCTATCTTTGCGAACTTCGGCGCGCAGTGTTTAATTTGCTCGAATATGCAGTTGACAACCTCGATAGCCTTGTAGTAGAGGTCGCGCTCGCTCTGCGATTTCGAGAAGAGCACAACGCCGAGATGGCGGCGCTCGTTGCAGTAACCGTTTTCGAGTGTGCCCTCAATAACTCTGCCTATCTCGAATATGCCGTAGCTGTCCGCGAAGTCCTTGTTCTCGTATGCCGCGACGAGCAGGGTGGGAAGCATGGAGTCGCGCAGAACGCCGTTGTCGGAGTTCTCGATGTTGAGTATCTTGACATTGTCCTCAACCTCGATGCCGAGCTTCTTGTATTTCTTCTTGTCGCACCAGATGTAGGAGTGAACCTCGTGCATGGAGTATTTCTTGACGAGGATGTCCTTTATCTCGTCGCCGACAAGTCTCTCGGGCGCGCTGTGAACGGGCTTGAGGGGACTGCGGGTCGTGGTGATTTCAAAGTTATCGTAGCCGTAGATTCTCGTTATCTCTTCGATGATGTCCGCCTTTATCGTGACATCCTTCGTGGCTCTCCATGAGGGGACGGTGACGGTGAAAACGCCGTCTTTTTCGTCAACGCCGAAGCCGAGCAGAGTCAGCGTATGGATAATGCGCTCGTTGCTTATCTCGATTCCGGTGTATCTGTCAACATAAGCCTTGTCGAATGTTAGCGTTATCTGCGGATACTTCTTTGCATATTCGTCGGTCAGCTTCGAGTCGATGACTGCGCCGCTGTCGATATCCTTGACGAGCTTGACAAAGCGCTTTATGGCGACGAGAGTCAGCTCAGGGTCGAGCATCTTTTCATATCTCGCGCTCGCGTCGGTGCGCAGTCCGAGGCGTGAGGATGACTTTCTGACGCAGATTCCGTCGAAGTTCGCGGATTCAAGCACAACGCTCGAGGTGTCGCCGACTATCTCGGAGTCGAGACCGCCCATGATACCGGCTATAGCGACCGGCTCGTCGTGGTTGTAAATGAGCAGGGTGTTGGTGTCCGCCTTTCTCGTCGTGCCGTCGAGGGTTGTGAAGTCAATATCCTCTTTAGGCATGTCAACCTTGATGTGGTCGATCTTTGTCGCGTCGAATGCGTGAGTCGGCTGACCGATCTCGAGCATGATGTAGTTCGTGAGGTCTGCGAGCAGATTTATCGGTCTCATGCCGCAGTAGAACAGTCTGATTCTGATTTCCATCGGGCTGACATGCTTCGTGATGTTAGCCATTCTCAGGCAGGAGTATCTGAAAACGTGCTCGGTGTCGCCGATAGTTACGGGGACAACATTTTCGCTGTCGCTGTCGAGGTCGGCGAGGTCGAGCGGCTTTAATTCGCGGCCGGTGAGGGCTGCGAATTCGCGCGCTATTCCGTAATGACCCCAGAGGTCGGGGCGGTTTGTGAGAGATTTATTATCAACCCAAAGACGATATCGTCTATCGGGAACAGCTCTTTTATGTCGGTACCGTTCTTGTATGAGGGGTCGAGCTCCATTATGCCGGAGTTCTCGTCGCTGATGCCAAGCTCTTTCTCGGAGCAGCACATACCCTCGGATTCATATCCCGCGACCGTTGCCTTGCCGATCTCGCCCGCGATAACTCTGCCGCCGGCAGTGGCGAAAGCGACCTTCTGACCGACTCTGACGTTCGGCGCACCGCATACGCAGTTTACTACCTTGTCACCGATATCAACCGTGAGTAGGTGAAGCTTCTTCGACTCGGGGTGATTTTCGAGCGTCTTTATCTCGCCGACAACGACGTTCTGAACGTCGCGTCCCATATAATATATGTCCTCAACCTCAGCCGTGGCGAGGGTGAACTTATTGATGAGTCCTTTTATATCGCATCCGTCAAGGTCAACATAGTCCTTGATCCAGTTTATTGAAACAAGCATGACTTTAAGCCTCCTCTTTCTTCATGTCGTCGGGCACGGTGAACGATGAATTGGTGAACTGCGAGAGCGACTTGAGATTGCAGCTGTTGAACACTCGGATGTCCTTGACGCCGTATTTCATCATCGCAAGGCGCGTCAGTCCCAGACCGAAAGCGAAGCCAGAATACTTCTCGGGATCGATGCCACCCGCCTTGAGGACGTTCGGGTGTATCATGCCGCAGGGGCAAAGCTCAAGCCAGCCGGAATCCTTGCAGGAGGAGCAGCCCTCGCCGCCGCAGATAAGGCACTGGATATCAAGCTCGAAGCCGGGTTCAACGAACGGGAAGAAGCCGGGGCGCAGGCGCACCGTGACATCCTTCTGGAAAACCTCGGAGAGCATCGTCTTCATGAAATAGATAAGGTTCGAAATTGATATGTCCTTGTCGACCATCATGCCTTCCATCTGGAAGAAAGTATTCTCGTGGCAGGCATCGATTTTCTCGTTTCTGAAGCAGCGTCCGGGGAAGACGGCGCGAAGCGGAATACCTTTTTCGAGGTCGGCGGCGTATTTGCGAAGAATAGTGTTCTGCGCCGCAGAGGTGTGGGTCTTGAGCAGCTGACCGTTGCTCAGGTAATATGTGTCCTGCATGTCGCGCGCGGATGGTGCTTCGGAATATTTAACGCCTCGAAGCAGTTGTAGTCGTCGGTGACCTCGGAATAGTCCTCAATGGAGAAGCCCATGTTGAGGAATATCTCGTCAACCTCGCGCTGAACGAGCGTTATCGGGCTGTAAGAGCCGGGATTCGTGTCGCAGGGGAAAGACTCGTCGTAGACCTCGGCGCTTTCAATGAGGCGCTGTTCTTCAAGAGCCTTGAGCTCCTGGAGACGCTCCTGCATGGAGGTCTCGATGAACTGTTTTATCGTGTTTATCTTCTGACCTGCCTCTTTCTTCTGATCGTTTGGCAGGGCGCGAAGCTCGCTCATGAGATTTGCGATGTGACCTTTTTTGCCGAGGAACTCTATCCTCAGCTCCTCAAGCTCAGAGACCTTGCCCGCCTCGGAGGATTTCTTTTTGAATAACTCTTTGAGCTTTTCGGCGTTTTCGTTCATACTTCTCATCCTTTCAAAAAGCATAATTTACATCTTTTCTGCCGGCAGGGGAGGCAAAATAAAAATCCTCCGTCCCACTGAGGGACGAAGGAAACTTCGCGGTACCACCCTGCATTCGCGCCCATAGGACGCCTCAGCCTGTTCCGCTCGATGGCGGACAGCACCGTGTAACGGCGGTGAACCGTCTCAGCCTACAACATAAAGCTTCAGCCGAGCCGCTCCGGAGTGAACTTCGGCGTGCTCTGACACGGGATCATTCCAGCCAAGTGACCCCTCTCTGCGGTGTTCGCCGCGCGCCTACTCTCTCCATCTGTGCGTTGTTTTTATATCCTGCTTATCATAGCACATTATTTTTGTTCTTGCAAGTGCCGTGTGAAAAATTTTTATTTGTTGTCATATTCGTCAAGAAAGCTGTGCTTTATTCCGTCCTTTTTGTAGGCGAGAACCGTGTCAATATTGACATTTTCAACGCTGCTGAATATGCATTTCTCAACATCGGGATTGCTCTTTTTAAGCTCGCGTATCAGCTCTTTCGTCTCCTGACGCTTTGAGTGATTCTGTCCGTCGTTACAGGTCGTGCAGGTGTCGGTGAACTTGCAGGCGCACTGGATGAAGTGCAGCCCGTTATAGTCGCGCCACGCCTTTATGTCGTCCTCGCGCACGAGGTAGAGCGGGCGAATCAGCTCCATGCCCGGATAGTTCGTGCTGTGGAGCTTGGGCATCATCGTCTGTATCTGCGCACCGTGGAGCATTCCCATGAGTATCGTCTCGATAACATCGTCGTAGTGGTGACCGAGAGCTATCTTGTTGCAGCCCAGCTCCTGCGCGAATTTATAAAGATATCCGCGCCGCATCCTCGCGCAGAGATAGCACGGCGATTTTTTTACATTGTAGACGGATTTGAATATGTCCGACTCGAATATGTTTATCGGGATGTTCAGCGCCCGCGCGTTGTCCTCGATTATCCTGCGGTTCTCGGGATTATAGCCGGGATCCATGACGAGATACTTAACGTCGAAATTAACATTGCTGTATCGCTTGAGCTCCTGAAAGAGCTTAGCCATGAGCATCGAGTCCTTGCCGCCGGATATGCATACCGCGACCCGGTCGCCCTCGTTGACGAGTTTATATATCTTGAGAGCCTTAGTGAACGGACTCATTATCGAAACGCGGAATTTCTTTCTTAGGCTCTGTTCGACCTTCTGACACAGTTCGCTGTCCTGCCGGTTCTGCATCTCATAGCGCATCCACGCGAGATATCCGCCCTCGAGCTGTACGCCTCATAGCCCTGCTCGCACAGCCTGTCCGCAATGTCTATGCTGAAAACTCCGTGCGCGCAGTAGATTATTATTTTTTTGTCCCTGTCCGCGGGCGGATTGTTCTCAAGCTCGTCGGCGGTTGTGTGCACCGAGCCGGGGATGAATCCATACGCCCTGTCAGTCTCGCTTCTTATGTCATAGACGGTGTATTCCCCGTCGTTGAGTTTCTTCAGCTGTTCTGCCGATATTTCCATTGCCTGCGCTCCAATGCTGCATTTTTGCCGTAAATGGCATTGCTATTATACCGCGAAACATGGCGGTTTGTCTATAATAAAGGTGCAAAGTCCAATAAATGTCACGATGGAAAATAATGCTGCAAAAGCTGAATATCTTACGCCAAGTTAAAAGGACAGAGGTTTGAGTGTCAATAATAAATTGAAAAAAGGACTTGCTTTTGCAAGTCCTTTTTCATGCGAAAGGGTAACCAAACGGAGCAGAACGGGGCAAAAGTAAGCAAAAGTAGTGTAGCAATCAAAAATATTGCTTATACTCCGGTTCTGCTTTTAATTCATTAAGCAATTCGTCTATATTTTCAAAAACGGATTTTCCAACAATCCCTCTAAACGGTTCCCACATTGCAGGTAGCACATTGTCGTGTGAACAAATATATTTCCATTCGTCTTCATCGTACTGATAGATTGCTTCCAGTTGATAAGTGAAAAACTCCTTTTCGTCCTTCAGTACAACATATCTCATCGAGCGATCTTTTGAATAAATCACTTTTACAACTTCATCAGAAAACGCATCAAGATGCTTGTCGTACATCATTTCAACAACAGTTTCCCATGAAGGCATTGGCGGCATTTCTCCCATGGGTTGCTTCTTGAACAGTTTTGTGACGAAGTTCATTTCGTGTTCTCCTTTGCTGTGCGGCAGGAAGCGATTAATAATCTGCGAATGTTGCCACAAAGTTTCTCGGTATATTGATATGTGGCAATATCTATTCTTTTTGTTTCATACATCAATTTCAACCAATAACTAGTTTCGTTAGATTCTTTCAATGCAATTTCCAATTTTGCTACAAAGTCTTTCTTGCTCTGCGCGTACTGTGCTTCGTGAATATTGGCACCGACCGATGTACCCGCTCTTGCAAGCTGATCGGCCATATAAGAACTTTTCGGTGCAGTTACACCGTCAACAAGATTTACGATAGCAACAGCAAATTCAAAGGATAAGTCAAGTAATTTGTTTTCTGACATAAATGCACCCTCTTTCGCCATTATTATATTACATTTTGTTGTGTATTTCAATGATATATCGCTGACGCGATATGATATACGGCAAGCCGTATGATATACTTGCTTCGCAAGCATGATATAATATCCGTTCCTCATATGCCGCAGGCATATATCATCGCACGACAGTACGATATCATATCGAAGATATATCACCCGTTCCGCAAGGAACGGATATCATTGAAAAAAGTCACCTTTGTCGGTAGACAAAAGTGACTTTTTTCATGGTCGGAGTGACGGGATTCGAACCCACGGCCTCTTGGTCCCGAACCAAGCGCGATACCAAACTTCGCCACACCCCGAAGCGCTTTAAGAATTATATACTATTGTCGCGGAAATTGCAAGAGCTTTTTTAAATAAATTCGTGTGTTGCGCAAATTTATTCCGCGCCTGCGAAGCAGGGGAGCCGGATTGCCGGCTCCCTTTGGCCATTATTATTATCAGTCTCTGTGCTTTTCTTCGAGCGCTCTTTTGGCTTCGTCCCATTTCTCTCCGGCGAGGGGATAGAACTTCAGGCTTATCGCGCAGATTATGAGCAGCGCGGCGGGTACAGCCATCCATGCGACGAGCACGCCCTGCTTTGCCCATTCGCTCTGCATTCCGGAGGCGAGGGTCGTGTCGTAGCCGAATGCCTTGGCTATGAGCAGAAACGCGGAGTTCGCGAAGCTTATTGCAGGCTTTGTTATCAGGCTGTTGACTCCCGCGTACATGCCCTCGTGGCGCAGCCCGGTGATGCTCTCATCGTAGTCGATAACATCGCCGTTCATCAGCGGAACAAGGTACATTCCGCCCGCAAATCCCATGCCTGCGGTGAAGAATCCGAGGACGGCAATGACGCTTATATTGCCGAATATCGCCATCGCCGCAGAGCCGCAGGCGAATATCACGCACATGATGAATACGCATTTTTTGACGCCCCATGTCCTGACTTTGGTCGCCCATAGTATAACCCCGAGCACCGCGCCGAGCCCCAATGCTCCGTAGGCTACCGGCATCGGCAGGTCGAATTCGTCAAAGTAGTATATGACGCCCTGCATGAGTATCGTCTGAATGAATACTACAGTAAACGAGAGCACCTCGAAAACGACGAACGAGCGGTTCTTGAAGCAGTCTATGACTGCCTTGAAAATGTTTTCGTTCTTGTCGCTCTCGGTCGTGACTTTCTCTTTGTAGAAGAAAGTAGATGTGAATATGATAACGAACGCGAGGATTCCTATGCCCGCCATTATCAGCTGAAATTTTGTCGGGTCGCTTCCGACCTCCGGCTTTATCAGCGGGAAAACAACGAGCGGAACCGCCATCGCGATGAGCGTGAAGAATATCTTCCACAGGAAGATGCCGCTGCGTGCCTTGTTCGATACCGCCATGGTGTATGGCATGACATATAGCGAGGTTGCAATCGCCGTATAAAGCGTGTCAAACAGGAACAGCGTTGCGAGCATCTGAATGAATAGAGCCGTCTGCGAGCTGCCGAGCGGCCATCTGACCCATGTCAGCACGAAAATCAGCGAATAGAAGAACGCGCCGTATCTTATATACGGTATTCTGCGCCCGAGCTTTGATTTCGTGTGGTCGGAGATATAGCCGAACAGCGGGTCGTTCAACGCGTTCCATATGGCGAATATCATCCATACCGTGCTCGCGCGTCCCTCGGAAAGACCGAGGAATTTCGTGAAGAAATATGTCATTCCTCCGCCCGTCAGCAGGCTGTTTATCGTGGTGCAAAGGCAGTCCGCCGAGCAAAGCCAGAATTTGCTCGACGCGGAGACTCTTTCTTCGGTACCTGCGGTGTTTTTATTTTTCATGTTTTCGTCCTCATTTCCTGAACACTCTGTCCGTGCGGTAGATTATCCCGTCCGGTCTGTTCGGATATTGTGTTATCTTCGGCAGCTTTGAGTTGCCGCTGGCTTTTGCATGATTTCCTTGCCCCAGGTTATGACCTGAGCTATATATTCGCGCTCCAGCTGCGGAACTCTGTGACCCCAGAATATCCTGTAGTCGGCGCTCATGTCATATAGCCACTGCGCGCTTGGGAGCCACTCCTCAATGCTCGTGACTCCGGGCAGCTGCATCCACAGCGCGTCGCAGACATTGTCGCCGCTGAATATGATTTTGTCCTGCTCGTCGATAAATGCGACGCTGCCGTGAGAATGTCCGGGCGTGTGCCTGACGCGAACAGTCTTTCCGCCGAGGTCGAAGATATGCCGTCGTCCATGGGGATTATCTTTGTTTTGTATTTGCCGGGTTTTACATCGCCCATTTTGAACCCGTGCGATTTTACGGGCGCGTTTGCTGCGAGGAATACTTTGCGAAACAGCAGGGACATCTGCGCTTTGTTGAGCATCTCGCAGTCCGCGCGGTGAATGTATATCTCTTCAAACTGTCCCGCGCCGCCGATGTGGTCGCCGTGTCCGTGCGTCGTCGCGAGAATTATCGGCAGATCTGTGAGCTTTTCCGCCGCGCCTCTTATGTCACAAAAGCCGGTGCCGCAGTCTATCAGCAGAGCCTTTTCGCTGCCGACGACAAGATAACAGTTCGTGCCGTCAAACTCGTTGAGCAGATAAACATTTTCGGCGAGCTTTGTTACCGGAAGATCGCTTCTCATTCTTTGCCCTCCGCTGTCTTTTCGCTTATGCGCTTGTCGTGGTATTTCTTCGCGGGGATGAGCGGGATTATCGTCAGCAGCACGAGAGCCGCGCCGACGAGCAGAAGCGTGTAGGTCGGCAGATATGCCGTCAGCCCGTTTTCGTCAACGAACTCGCCGCTCTTTTTGATTATCGGGTTTGCAATCAGCGGAGCTACGACCATCGGGATGAGCACGAAGAAGAGAATACGGATTCCCTCAAACTGACCTCTCGCGTCCTCGGGATAGAGCTGCTTGCCCCAGACCGTGCTGCTCTGCAGGAACAGTACATAGCCCATGCCGAGCAGGAGAACGCCGATGAGAAGCATCGGGTTCCAAATCGAGTTTGTGTTGACATTCTCGGGTCTTACAAACAGTCCGAGCAGACCGACTCCGATGCTGTTGAGAACAGTTGAAATAAAGCAGAGCAGGGGAGCCTTGTTATTGTTGAGCAGCTTCGTGCAGGGGATAGTGAACAGCATCGCGAGCACGAGCGCAACGCCCTCGATATATCCCATCATGTCGCGGAGAAGCCGAGATAATATATCATGTAGTTGCCGATATGGGCGAAATACATGTTGAACGCTATGAAATATACGGAAAGCGAGAGATTGACCCAGGCGAGCTCCTTGTTCTTTATGTAGTTTTTGAAATTGAGTATGCTGAAGAACTGCTTGGCGAATGTGCCGCGCTTGCTGGGCTTTAATTCCGGGCTGTCCTTCATCGCGAACAGGCAGTATATGCCGAAGAGTATAACCGCAACGCCCATGACTAAGAACAGGCGCATGTAGTTGTCGTTGCTGCCGACGAGCATTCCGCCTGCGACAGTGCCGACTATTGTGCCGATGACCGGCTGAGTGGCGAGCGCCGCGCCTATCTGCCCCTTGTTGCTGTCTTTCATGTGGTCGTTGACCCATGCGTTGAAGCCGATATCATTTCCCATCGAGCCGAAGAAGCTCATTATCGCGTCCGCCGCGACGACCGCAACGCCGACTGCCATGAGTACGGACGAAGTCTCCGTGCTGCCGCGCACAAGATACTGCGTCAGCCCGAAAACAATGGTGAATATGCCCCAGAGAATATAGCCGACCGAAGCCATCACCTTGCGCTTGCCTATTCTGTCTGAGATGCAGCCGAATAGGAAAGTTGAGATAGTCGTCGCCGTTGCCGAAACGCCGACCATCCATGAGATTATCGTCGGATCTTTTGCAATCTTCGCGTAGACAAATGTGTTGAACCACTGGTTTTCCATGTTCCAGCATATCTGTCCGGCGATTCCGAGTCCCCATACGAGAATCCAGAACCTTGCGTTTGAAAGTCCGTTTTTGCTTTTCATTATCTTTCACCGCCTCAAAAGATTTCTGTCAGTTTTATATTAAACTTGCACCACCCAAAAGTCAATAAAACTATATGCGGAATTGCTGAAAAGTTTATAAATATATTTATTATTTTGTACATGATATAAAAACACAGCCTGAAAATATCAGACCGTGCTTTTATTTAAAATATTTTATTTTTTCGCTTTGAATCGGCGGCCTTTGGCGTTGAGCGATTTCATCGCTTCGATGAAGCCTCGCGGGTCACGCCTGCGGGCATGTGCGCCCATTCTGTTGTCTGAACGAATTTGTCCGCCATCTTTTCGAATTCGCTCTCGTCTATCTCAACATCGTCGAAGCAGACGGGGAGACCTATCGAGCTGTTGAACTCCATTATGCGCTCGACCTCGCTGTCGTCCTTCTCGAACTCGAGCAGGCAGAGCACGCCGAGCGAAACGACTTCGCCATGCAGGTGGTGATGTCCGTTCTCGGTTATAGTCGAGCCGTAGTAGACGCAGTGGGCGAGGGTGGAGTTGTAATAGTAGCTGTCAACCGTGCTCATCATGTTCGAGACGATGCCGGTCGATATAATAATGTCGAGCGTCACCTGGTCGAGCGCGAACGACGCTTTCTTTTCTCTTATGGATTCCAGAGCCTCTGCGCCGTATTCTATCAGCGGGTCGGTGCATATCCTGCTTATCTGCTTGCCCATGAGCGGCGTGTGCGAGAGCGTGTCGTCCTTTGAGGAGAACACAGCTTCGTATTCCTTGCTCAGCGCGTCGCCGATGCCCGCCCACAGCAGCTGCTCCGGCGAATCTGCGATAACTGCGGAGTTTATAAAGCATTGCTATCACTGCCGATATCGGACCGAGCCAGCCGAGCCCGACATAGTATGTGTTTGCCTTGTTACCGGTTGCGAAGCCACCGCCGGCGTGCGCCGAAAACAGAACCGAACTGACGGAGAATGCAAGGGCGAACGAGCCCTTCGCTGCGATGTTCTTTGCGGATGTTTTTTCTTTCATTTTTTGCATCACCTTTCGTGAGTGAGATTTTCAGGCAAGCAAAAAGCCCTTTCGTCTCCTATGCTTGCCACATAAGAGACGAAAGGGCAAAACCTTCCGCGGTACCACTCTTATTCATTCATCCGGGAAATGCACTTAGGGGATACTGACATATCCCTGCTTTTTAATGGCAGCGTCCCGTCCGCACCTATTTTCCGAAAGGCTTTTCAGCGCAGCCGCTCAACGGTGAGTTCGTCGCTGAATCTCCTTGATGCCTCGCAGCTTCCGGCACTTCTTTGAAAGGGTATCAACGCTTGCTATTCCGTGTCATCGCGTTTATGCTTCATGTTTTAGTCCCGAAATCACGGATTGTCAAGTGGAAAAATGCAGGACTTAAACAGTATATTTTTGTGCATTTTTGAACCACAGTTTATCAAAAACTGTTGCGCTTCGAGCCACATATTTGCTTGACATTGATATATAAAAGTATTATACTGAAATCAGATGTTATGTAACTTATGTTATATAACATATTGAAGCAAAAAGGGGATACTGTTATGCCGCCAAAACCGAAATTTCAAGAGAAGATATAATAAACGCCGCGTTTGATATAGTGCAGAAGAGCGGCGCCGATGCCATGACTGCGCGCGAGGTCGGAAAATATCTCGGCACTTCGTCAACGCCGATTTTTACCGCGTTCAATGATATGAGCGAGCTGCGCGCGCTGTGTGCGACAAGGCGAGAAAGGTGTTCGACGAATATATGGCTGTGGCGGAGGACTTTTCGCCCGCATATAAAAAGCGCGGCATGCAGTGGGTGAAATTCGCCCGCGAAAAACCGATGCTCTTCCAGCTGCTCTTCATGAGCGGCAATGAGACCGAGACCGACTTCAACTCCGCTGTTGAGATAATGCCGTTCAGCAAGGAGAATGATATCGCCATCATAACCCGCGACTATAACGCAACACCCGAGCAGGCGGAGCATCTTTTCAGCCAGATGTGGACATATACATACGGACTCTGCGTGCTCTGCGCGCGCAAGGTGTGCAACTTCACCGAGGACGAGATAACTAAAAGACTCGGCGAGATTTTTGCCGGCATGATTTATGTTCTCAAAAGCAATCTCAGAAAAACCACTGCCGTCAACCCCGCTCAAAAGGACTCGCAGAGCGGTATTGAAAATAAGAGCAAAAATCCCGATCTCTCCGAAAGCGAGATGGACGAAATATATCGCGGCGACCGATGAGGTGAATTTATGCAGAAAACTTTGACCCGCAGCGGACTCGATTCCAACGCGCTCAAGCTTATCGCGATAGCCTCCATGACGGCGGATCATATCGCGTGGCTTCTGTTCCCGGGCCATCCGACAGACCCTCTGCCGATAATTTTGCATATCATAGGCAGGCTTACCTGCCCGATAATGTGCTTTTTCATTGCCGAGGGCTATCACTATACGCGCGATATTAAGAAATATACGGCGCGCTGTTTGTGTTTGCGGTGATATCGCATTTTGCTTATATATTCGCTTCAAACGATTTTGCAGACCGGCACTCATTTATTCCGTTTTATTATGGGAATATCCTCAACCAGACGAGCGTCATATGGTCGCTCGCATGGGGACTCGTCCTGCTGCGAATAGCAGACAACAGCAAAATTAAAATGCCTGCAAAGGTGATTTTAACTTTACTTATCTGCGCCGTCGCGCTGCCCGCCGATTGGAGCTGTATAGCGTCGCTGAGCGTGCTGTCTATAGGCACGAACAGGGGAGAGCCGAAAAAGCAGATTGCCTGGTCTATGCTCTGGGCTGCAGTCTATGCAGTTGTATATTTCTTCGCTATCGACAAAATATACGGGCTGATACAGCTCTGCGTCGCGCTCGCGATACCGCTGTTGTTTTTGTATAACGGAAAGCGCGGACGAAACCCCAAAATCAACAGATTCATGAAATGGCTGTTCTATGCATATTATCCTCTTCACCTTTTGGTAATAGGTCTTATCAGAGAATTTGTGCGCTGACAGCCGGGAAGAAGGTCTTTTATAATGGAAAATAAGAAAGCCGCGCCTCATTCGAGATTCAACACGGCGCGGAAGATATCAATATTCTGGACGCTCTTTATCGGCATCGGCGCCGTCGGCGGAGCTGTCACTATGCTCGTTGACCCGAGCGGCGGCTTATGGGAATGGACGCAATGCTGCCCTATTTCAATAAGCTGCCGTTTGCGGATGTGCTTTTCACCGATTTTGTATTCTCGGGAATAGCCCTGCTCATAGTCAACGGCATCACCAATCTTGTGGCCGCGGCTTTGCTGTTCGCGAAGAAAAGATCCGGCGCAGTTTGTTCGATGATATTCGGAATAACTCTGATGCTCTGGATATGCATTCAGTTTTATATGTTTCCGCTCAATTTTATGTCAACCTCGTATTTTATCTTCGGTTTCCTGCAGGCGGCAACTGGATACGCCGCAGTAATATTCTATAAGCAGGAGTATTTTGAAATAAACGAAGAAAGCTATAAAAATATCGGTTCCGACCCGTCTCGCCTTGTCGTGTTCTTCTCCCGCATGGGCTATGTCAGAAAAAAGGCGCTTGAAGAAGCCGACCGCACGGGAGCCGCAGTCTATGAGATAAAATCGACCGAGATGACCGAGGGCACTCTCGGCTTCTGGTGGTGCGGCAGATTCGGAATGCACCGCTGGGAGATGCCGATAAAGCCCGTTGATGTTGACCTCTCGGCGTTTGACCATGTGACCGTCTGCTCGCCGATATGGGTGTTCAATCTTGCCGCTCCCGTCCGGGCGTTCTGCCATGCGGCAAGCGGAAAGATAAAAGAAGTAGATTACATATTGGTTCACCATACCAACGGAAGATACGAAAACGCCGCCGATGAGATGGACAGCCTGCTCGGCATAAAAAGAACAGGCCTGCGCAGCTTCTCGTGCAAGACGGGCAAATATAAGGAGATAAAATGAAAACGCAAAAATTCATGCTCGACGATATTCCGTCTATACTTTGTGGCGAGGATTCAAATAAAGTCTATGTCCATGTCCACGGCAAGATGAGCCGCAAGGAATATGCCGAAAGCTTCGCCGCAATAGCCGAAACAAAGGGTTATCAGACGCTGAGCTTTGACCTGCCCGAGCACGGTGAGCGTACTGACCCGAAGAGATGCGATGTATGGAGCGGCGTATCCGATCTCAGGACTATATCCGACTACGCATTCGCAAATTGGGAGCGGGTCAGCCTCTATGCGTGCAGTATCGGCGCATATTTTTCGCTCAACGCCTATAACGCAATGCCGTTTGAAAAGGCGCTGTTCCAGTCGCCGATAGTCGATATGGAGCGGCTCGTTAAAAATATGATGCTCTGGTCGGGCGTTACGGAAGCCGAACTCGAAAGCAAAAAGGAGATTCCCTCGCCCGTTGATACTCTGCGCTGGGACTACTATCAATATATAATCTCCCATCCGATAACGCAGTGGAGCATACCGACCGCCATACTCTACGGCGGAAAGGACAATCTTCAGCCCGAAGAATCCGTCCGCGCATTTGCTGAAAAGTTCGGCTGTTCGCTGACAGTTTCCGAAAACAGCGAGCATCCGTTTATGGCTCAGTCCGATGCCACGATAGTTGAAAACTGGCTTTGCCGGAATATATAAATAACTTTGCCGGAATATATAATAAAAGGAAAAGAGAAAAACAAAATGCAAAATTTGATGAAAGTTCAGAAAGCCTGTCACGTGTTCAAAGTGCTTATCACGATCGCTATGGTAGTTTGCTTTATCGCGGCTGCCGCAACAATCTCAGCCTTCGTTTCAATGTACGCATTCAACAGCAATGTTATATTCCAAATGGTAGCCGAAGAGCTGCCGGATGTGTCAAGAGAAGAGACGCTTGCGGGCATTCTCTCGATGTTCTTTGAAGCTTTGACAGATGCGATTCTTCTCGTCATAGCCCGCAGTTATCTGGTATTTGAACTCCGCGAGAAAACTCCGTTTACCGCCAAGGGTGCCGATAAAATGAGAAGTCTCGGTATAATATGCATCGTTATGCCCGTAGTTGCGTCCATACTTTCCGCCGCGGTTTATACATATTACGGATTTGAATCGTCTTCGTATGAGACGGAAAACACGGGTATAATTATCGGCATTGTGCTGATAGTCCTGTCGTTCGTCCTGCGTTACGGCGCAGATCTCGAGCAGTATGTCAGAAGCATAAGCGCCCCTGCGGCACCTCAACCCGCCGCGCCCAAGCCCGCAGAGCCCGAGCCCGAAGAACAGGAGCCGAATACATGGAATGCAGAATAAGAGAGTGTGAGCGACGCAGATGATCTCGCCGCCGCGCTCTCAAACAAAAATGTGCTCGTCAGCATACTCAGTGCTGATAAAATGATAAATTCGGAGGTAATCTAATGTCTAAAGCCAAAAACGAAAGATTCGAAAATGTCTATTCGCAGGGCGGATTATCAACGATGGAAATCTGGGTCGATAAAGAGACCGGAGTGAATTATCTGTTCCGCACCGAGGGTTATGCAGGCGGCATGACGCCTCTGCTCGACAGAGACGGAAAACCCGTAATTTCTCCGATTGAGAGATAACTATTGTATAAATAACACGGTACGGAAATCCGCACCGTGTTATTTTATATCTTCGCCGAAACTTTTATGTAAATAAATCTGACTGTCACAAACGCCGTGTATCCGATTATCGCGGCTGCCGCCACATCTGTAAGATAGTGCGCCCCGGCGGCAAGCCTTGTATAACCCATCGCCGCCGTGTATGCCGCACTGACACAGAGAGCGGGCTTAAAAACAGAGTATAGGAAGAGGGTGTTAATATTGACACCCTCCCTATTTTATTTATTAGCAAGAAATGTTTCTTTTCTTAACGACAAGATAAATGCTGCAATAGTAATTATCATAGTCAATAATCACAAATAGACACCTATCGCTGAGTTATTAAATCTTCCGTATGATTCAAATTTGGAAAATTCAAGTGCAAACAACATACTAAGAGAGCACAAGCCGCTTATAAAACATATTGTCTTTAACTTTTTGTAAAGCAATAAACTCAAAAAGAAAATACATAAAATAACACCTGATAAAACAATATTACCGGAAAGAACAAGTACGCCATCGCGTGAAGTTATTCCCTCAATTGTCTGCCAATCCAACAGCAGCGTTGATAAATTTACTAATAATAAAGCAGCTAATATTATACTTTTTTTGACTGTTTGCTTATGATAAATACGTGTTAAATCTCATTTGAATTAGGCTGTTCAAGAAAAATATTGGCGAGCCGGCTGTGGCAATCATGCGAATTTGTAAATTATTTTTAAATAATATGAATAAGCGGAGCATTGCATACCAAAAAGGTGTATAATATATTCGCAGGCGGGAGTCGGAGACTCCGGCTATCTTGAAACAAAGGAGCTGTGTAAAAATGAAACTTGTATTGCTTCGCCACGGAGAAAGCGAATGGAATCTCGAAAACCGCTTCACGGGCTGGACGGATGTCGACCTCTCCGACAACGGCAGAAAAGAGGCGCTGTCCGCGGGAAAAGCCCTGCTCGACGGCGGATACGATTTCGACATTTGCTATACGTCTTATCTCAAACGCGCCATCTATACTCTCGACGCAGTGCTTGATGTCATGGACAGGGCATGGCTTCCCGTTATAAAATCATATAAGCTCAACGAGCGCCATTACGGCGCGCTTCAGGGGCTGAACAAATCCGAGACCGCCGAGAAGTTCGGTGAGGAGCAGGTGCTCATATGGCGCCGCTCGTTCGATGTCCGACCGCCCGTGCTTGAGCCCTCCGATGAGCGCAACCCCGCCAATCAGGCGCAGTACAGAGACGAGGACAGGGCGGAGCTTCCGCTCGGCGAGAGCCTCAAGGACACAATAGCGAGAACCGTGCCGTATTTTGAAAACGAGATCGCGCCGAAAATGCGCGAAGGCAAGCGCGTTATTATCGCGGCGCACGGCAATTCGCTGCGTGCACTTGTCATGCATTTCGAAAAGCTGACCCCGGACGAGATAATGAAAGTCAATCTCCCGACCGGCGTTCCGCTTGTCTATGAGTTCGACGACAACTTCAATGTAATATCCAAGCAGTATCTCGGCGATCCCGAAGTTATAGCCGCAAAAATAAACAAAGTCGCGGCACAGGGTAAAAAACACTGAGAGTGTGTCACAAATGACCGTATCTCCCGGGCTTTGAACCGGGAGGTATTGCTATGCCGTGGTTTTGCATAAAAATCTCTGCTTGCATGAATCGTTTTTGATCGTTTCACAGATAGTAAAAATTTTTGAAAAAAAAGTGTTGACTTTAGTGTAGTAACGTGATATCATACAATCACACTAAACAACACGGAGGAACACACCATGAAAAAAAGAATTGTTGCACTTGTACTCGCAGTCCTGACCCTCGTGCTTGCACTCGGTTTTGCAGGCTGCAAAAGAACGATAAGACCGATTGGGACTACATCGCAGATAAGGGCGAGCTGGTCATCGGAATTACTTACTTCAGACCCATGAACTACATGGAGAACGGCGAGCTTGTCGGCTTCGAGACCGAGTTTGCCAAGGCTGTTTGCGAGAAGCTCGGCGTGACCGCAAAGTTCCAGGAGATCGACTGGGATTCGAAAGTCACCGAACTCAACTCCAAGACTATCGACTGCATCTGGAACGGCATGACCGCAACGGACGAGCTCAAGAATCAGATCAACTTCTCCAGCGCTTACATGAACAACTCTCAGGTTGCCGTTATCCGCAAGGCTGACGCCGCAAAGTATAAGGATCTCGCTTCGATGAGCGGCGCTAAGGTTGTCGCAGAAGCAGGCTCCGCAGGCGAGATAGCCGTCAAGGCGGACGCAGGACTCAGCAAGAGCTACCTTCCCGTCAAGGATCAGGCACCTCGCTCATGGAAGTCAAGAGCAAGACCGCCGATATCGCGATAATCGACGCTGTTACCGCAGCGGGCAGCATCGGCGAGGGAACCGATTATGACGATCTTATGATAGTCGATGTCATCTCGAGCGCAGATTCCGAGGTCTATGCAGTCGGTATCCGCCAGGGCGACACCGAGCTCACCGCGAAGATCAACGCCGCTATCAAAGAGCTCTACGATGACGGTACTCTTGCAAAGCTTGCCGAAAAGTATAACCTCTCCGGCAGAGTCATCGCTCAGTAAAGCAACAAATTAAATATCACGCAGGTCCTGCCGATTCTTGCGGCGGGGCTTGCGCTGTGCTCAAAAATGGTTTAATATATATCGAAGTCAGATAACCTCAAAGGAAGAAGGATACATAAATGGATTTTCTCGGCGTCAACGCTCAGCTGCTCGGGGGCTTTAAATATACGCTGCTGATATTTTTTATAACCCTCGTCGCGGCTATACCGCTCGGCCTGCCGATAGCTCTCGGTTCGATGAGCCGTTTCAAGCCCCTGCGCTGGCTCAGCCGTGCTTTTGTGTGGGTGATTCGCGGAACTCCGCTGATGCTCCAGATCATGGTTGTCTTTTACGTTCCCGGTCTCGTGTTCGGCACGCCGTTCAGATCGCGTATAATCGCCGTTATCATAGCGTTCATAATCAACTATGCGGCGTATTTCTCGGAGATATACCGCGGCGGCATAGAGAGCATTCCGGTCGGTCAGTATGAGGCGGGTCAGGTGCTCGGACTCACGAAGACCCAGACCTTCTTCAAAGTAGTGCTGTTCCAGGTCGTCAAGCGCATCATGGCGCCGATGAGCAACGAGGTAATTACGCTCGTCAAGGATACTTCACTCGCGAATGTTATCGCAGTCGGCGAGCTTATTATGTCGGCTCAGAATATTGTTAAAGTCTACGCTATAATCTGGCCGCTGTTCTATACCGCGATATTCTATCTCATCTTCTGCGGAGTTCTCACTCTGCTCTTCAACGCGCTCGAAAAGAAACTTAACTATTACAGAGGTTGATCATGGCTATACTTGAAGTTAAAGATCTTAAAAAATCCTTCGGCGATGCGAGGTTCTCAAAGGCATAAGCTTCTCGCTTGAAGAGAAGAATGTCCTCGCTATAATCGGTTCATCGGGCAGCGGAAAAACAACCCTGCTGCGCTGCATCAATATGCTTGAAACTGCGGACAGCGGCTCGATAACCGTTGACGGCGGCGTTGTTTTTGACGGCAGTAATACCGATAAGCTCTCCGCTCAGCAGCAGCGCGAGAATCAGCTCAAGATAGGACTCGTGTTCCAGTCCTTCAATCTGTTCCCGCAGTATACGGCGCTTGAAAATGTCACTCTCGCCGCAAAAATCCATGCAAAGAGCCGCCCGGATTTCAAGAAGAACCGCAAGGCTATCTTCGCCGAGATAGATGAAAACGGTAAAGCCCTGCTTCGCAAGGTCGGACTCGGCGAGAAGATGAACAACTATCCCTGCGAGCTTTCCGGCGGTCAGCAGCAGCGCGTGTCGATAGCCCGCGCAATGGCTCTCAAGCCGAAGATTCTGTTTTTCGACGAGCCGACGAGCGCACTCGACCCCGAGCTCACCGGAGAAATTCTCAAGGTCATAAAAGACCTTGCCGCCGAGAAGATGACTATGGTCATTGTCACGCATGAAATGAGCTTCGCACGCGAGGCGGCGGACAGAATAATCTTCATGGATAACGGAGTTATCGAGGAGGAGGGAACGCCCGAAGAGGTGTTAGACAATCCCAAATCCGAGCGTACCCGTGAATTCATCGCCGGCTATTCGGACTGATAATTGATAAACCAAAGACCCGTTTCGGCGGGTCTTTAATTATTCGAATGTTTACAGATTGTCTATATACATTTTGGCGTTCCTGTGTTAAAATACATATCGTTGTGGTATCCCGCCGATGCCGGGATATAATATATGACAAGGCGCAAAAGGAGAAAAATCATGCTTGAATTCAGATACGATACCCAGCTTCTTATCGACGGCCACGATCTTGACGAAGATGTTATAAACGATTATTTCACCGAGCATTTCAAAGGCGACTGCCTGCTTGCTGTCGGCGACGAAGAGCTGATAAAGATTCATTTCCATACCAATGAGCCGTGGAAGGTGCTTGAATACTGCGCGTCTCTCGGCGAGATATACGATATCGTCGTCGAGGATATGGACAGACAGGAACGCGGACTCAAAGGCTGAGAAAATTCGATATTCCGGGCTGCTGCATCTGAATGCGGCGGCCTCTTTTCATATTATCCGACCTGTCCGCATAGATTTAAATGATATCTATTTTGGAGGCGGATGTATGGACTCGGAAAACGGACGCATGACGCGCGAAGAATACCGCGCGCAGATGGGGCTCGATGTTGAGCCGAATGCAAAACGCGAAAAGAGCGGCGACGCCGGAGCGCGTCTTATATTGCTCCAGCTCATTATCTGCGCTGCCGCCGTCGGTCTGATTTTCGGCATACGCAAGTTGTCTCCAACGAGCTTTGAGACGATTAGAAATACATATAAATCCGCCATGCAGTACAGCATAAACGCGCGCGAAGCATGGGGAAAAATAAAGAGCGCCGCGGGCTTTGTATTTGAACCCGCGGGCGCGCTCGCCGACAGTGATAAAGATTCAGAAACGAGCACCGAAAACCTCGGCAAAGGTTCGTCGGAGCTCGATGTAAAGGCGTATAGAATGAGCTTCTCGCCTTATTACACAACTATGAGCGCGCATATGCCGTCAGCGGCAGGGTCAGTTCGCCGTTCGGCAGGCGTGAAGATCCGTTTACGGGCGAAGCGTCGCTCCATTCGGGGCTCGATATCGCGGCGGCGCAGGGGAGTCCGATTTCCGCCGCATTTTACGGCACCGTCACCAAGGTCGGCGAGGATGAAATTGCCGGCAAGTATATTCGCCTGACCCACGCGGACGGGCTTGAAACTTTTTATTGTCACTGTTCCGAGATATTGGCTCCCATGAATGCGGTTATTCGCCAGGGCGAGACGATAGCCCTCGTCGGTTCAACGGGCATGGCGACCGGACCGCATCTTCATTTTGAAGTGCGGATAAATGGGCTCAAATACGATCCCGCGCGTCTGCTTTTCAGTGGAAATATCTGATGCATTTTTATATAAAAACGACCCGAATTGATTTAGCTTCCGTTCGTCCGCGTCCGCCGCCGTTATTCCTTATGCTCGACAAAAGCAGAAACGGCCGCTGCTTGTTTTTCTTTTGCTGTGCTCTGCATGAAGCGGGGCATATTTTGCTC
>ENA-OQEN01000053-OQEN01000053.1-human-gut-metagenome-genome-assembly--contig:-NODE-53-length-41230-cov-6.895750_pt1 | contig 41230 bp, 62 predicted proteins | sample MGYA00242791_ERZ504627 | MGnify/ENA primary metagenome ERZ504627 (study PRJEB26092, sample SAMD00036316) | human gut metagenome | host: Homo sapiens | study: EMG produced TPA metagenomics assembly of... | reverse complement strand
CCAGCTCGTCAGAGATGGTCTTGTAGGCGGACAGGTTCAGCACAGTGGCCTTACCGGCAGCAGCGGCAAAGAACGCATTGTCCAGCTCGGCAGCCATACGCAGAATGTGGTTTGCGGAACGACGGTCCAGAACGCCGTCAACGCCGTACAGGCGGACGTCCTTCTGTTCCAGCTCCTCGACGATCTCGCGGTCGGTGTCGATGGCAACAGTGACGGGCTTTGCCTTCACGCGTCGCCCTTGCCTGCGGTACGCGCGGTGCCGTAGTTCTTGGGGGTGGCGTTGACGAAGCGCTTAGCTTCGACGGTGCCGGAAACGGGATCGCCGGACAGGTCCATGTTCTTCATGGAGCCGGAGATCAGCGCCTTCTGGACGCCCTCAATGGTTTTGCCGAACAGCTCGGCAAGATATTCCTTGCCGTCGCTTTCCAGCAGGATGTTCAGTGCGTTAATACGAGGCATAATTCATACTCCTTTGTTTATTAGAAAATTTTGGGCGGGGTGTACTTCTCAGAGCCGGTGCCGGGGTCGCCCGTGGGTCCCGTAAAAGCAGGCGCTTTTTCCTTCTGCTTTGCCGCCTTTTCTGCGGCTTCCTTTTCCTCGGCAGTCTGATACAGACCGGCGTCCTTCTGCTTGGCGGCTTTCATAAAGTCGTCAAAGCCGAAAAATTCGCCGTCCTTCCACGTCAGACCGGCGTCCGGAGACATACACTCGGACACAAGAGCCGTGCGGGCAAAGGGAGAAGTGACGCCGTACTCGTCCAGCTTCTTGGTGATCCAGTCCTTCTGATCGCGCTGCGTGATCTCGCGGGCGAATTTCTTCTCCGCGTCCTCCGCCTGCGTCTTGTAGGTCTGAATCTCTTGCTGAATCTGTTGCGGGTCGATACCCTCAAACTTCTTCAGCGTGGTTTCGGCAGTATCGAGGCGGGTTTTCAGGCCGTCGCGCTCTGCCGTGAGGTCTGCAATGGTCTTGTCCTTGGCAGCCTTCGCGGCCTCAACGTCTTTCCCGTTGAGCGCGAACACCTGCTTGACCTGATCTTCATTCAGCCCAGTGCGGTCAGTTCTTCGGTTTTCATAGATAACCTCCTGTATAACGGCAATAGCAGATATTTAAGACGTTGCAGCGTCTGGCCGTTTTCGGCATTGTTAGGACCGCCGATAGTCCGATTTTGTACCCCTGCCGGAGTTGCACCGGCGATACTGGAAGGGGCATAGAAAAGCAGAGCCTCACAGCGCCGGAATGGTGCTGTAAAGCTCTGCTTTGTGGTTATTTACTTGCCGCGGGCGGCGGCAATGGATTTTCGCGCGTCTTCCCGCGTCCATTTTGCAATCTGGATGCGGTCAGAGAGGCGCTTCAGGCCGTTGTCCGTGCAGAACTGGTTGTAATCCAAATTCTGCTTTTCCAGCAGCTTTGCCGTCCGTGTGTACTGCGCTTCGAGTGCAGCTTTCACGCCCGCGTCCTCCGCTGCCTCAATGGCCGTGCGAAGGCCGACCAGCTTTGTTTTTGTGCGCCGGATGCGTGATTCCTTCCCGCGCTGCTTCTGGCTGAGGTCAAAGGCTTTCTTGTTCTCCTCCGCGTCGAACTGCGCGTATGGATTGTGCCGCAGGTCGCCGGGGCCGAAGCTGTGGCGGCAGTTCCAGCCGCACAAGCCCTCGCCAGTGCATACCCTGTGGATTCCACGAAAAGCGGTAGGTCAGGCGTTCGGCCTGTCCGGCTGTAGAACTTGCCCTGCCACCAGAAGTGATTTCCGGGGTTTTGACCGCCGTCGCCGTATCGTGCGCCGAGGTGCGCCGACACAAGCACAATGTCCCAGTCGCGTTCTTCCATGCCTTGAACGGCCATATTGCCGGATGCCTGCGCGACGCCGGTACGAACAGCCCGCAGCACAGCGGTTTCGATGGTGTCAACGTGTCCGGTAGGATAAATGACCTGCGTTTGCGTGTCAACAATGCTGCTGACGGCCTCCTGTACGGCCTGCGTGTACGATGTCGCGCCGGACGCTACCTTGAAATGCGCGGTGTCCAGAGCTTTCAGCAACTGCTGTTGGCTCGAGTGCGCGGTCGTGCGGGTGAAGTTGTGGACGGTGCCCGCCGTGCGCTGGTAGGTGTCCTCAAGCAGCCGAATCATGCTCTCAGACTGTGCAAGCTCAATGCCTGCAAGCCCATGTTCAACATAGAAATTGCTGTCGTAGGCAAGGGCTTTGATACCGGCGTCTTCAAAGATGCGCTTGATCTCTGCGTCTGTCGCCTTCGTCCAGCGCTTGATTTCCTGCTGTACGGCGTCCAGATGGCCGCCTGCGGCTTGATAAACCTCAAGCTGCCATTCATCCGAGGCGGTGAGAAAAACGCCCTCGCCGCGCCCTAACCGCGCCATAACACGCCGGATAAGGTCGCTGGTAATCCACACGTTCAACTCGTCGATTTGCGGGTACAAGGTTTCGATGATGTCCAGAATCTGCTGAGGGGTCAGCATTTATGCCGCCTCCTATTCTGCGCCGAAAAGCTGGGCTTTCTCAATCTGCGCCGCGTCGGCCTCTGCGGTCATAGCCTTTGCTTCTTCCTCGCTCATGCCCTCGAACTTTACGAAGTACATCCACTTCGGGACCCAGCCCTGCATGACGTAGGCGCGCCACGAGGCTTTGTCCTCCTCATAGTTGTAGGTCACGTCGCCGAAATTGAAATTGACCTCATATTCGCCCAGCGGCGCGAGGTTGTAGAGCGTGACCAGCGCGTCAGCACCTGCCAGCGCCTGTGTGATGGCGTCCTTGAGCGCGTCGCGGTCGGTCTTGATCGTCTGGATGGTGTCGCGGTCGTCGGCCTCGACCTGTGTTGCGGTAATCATGCCGGTCTGGCCGTCCAGTACAAACACACCTTCGGAAAAGCCGCATTTGACACCGGCCATAGACAGGTCGAAGTTGATGTCCTTGATCCGCGCGTCGGTCAACAGCGTCGGCGCGTGCTCATGGATTGCGGAAACCTCGCCGTCAGACAGGCCCATACCGAGGCCCTTCACAAAACGCGGCAGCTCGACATTGCGGTTCTGCGCGTTCTGAATGAGCTGCTGCCCGACGAAGGTAATGTGCTTGCTGTCCTCGATCTCCGTATTCTTGCGGCTGACGGCAATGTCGATGGCCTTCAGCTCTGCAAGAGCATTGGCAAACACGGAAAGTCCCAGCGGGGACGACGGGTCAACAGTGTTTGCACCGGGAACGCGATAGTAGCCGAACAGCGGCGTTTCAAGGTTGGTAATGGTAACTTCGGGGGCCAGATGCGCCCATGCGTCAACCTTGTCAAGCGCCACCTCCTCACCGAGAGTAACTTCGCCCTTCGTGCTGAGCCGGTTTTCAAACGCCTTGTTCGTGATCTTGTAGAGCTTGCCGCCCTCTGCGGTGCTGCCCTCGAAGCGGTGGTATTCAAGCCGTGTGAAATGGCGGCTGCCCTGCGCGGTATGCGCCGCAAAGATAGCGCCGACGATTTCGCCGTTGTCGTCCTTCGCCGTAATGCCGAAGTTGCCCGGCAGGATGAAGTCCCATGTCTCGCCGTTCCACTTGAGCATGATGCCGCCCAGCCGCTCGGCCTCCGATACACGGTCGGGCAAGCGCTTGAGCAGGTCGTCGGCCAGCCCCTGCAAATAGTCGGCACGGGGCGAGCCGGAAATAGCAATACCAATGTCCAGCGTCACCAGCTTTGCGCGGGTGTCGCTGATGTGTTTTGCCATGTTGATAGTCCCGATTTCATCCTCGGCATTCAGCCAAGGCGGCTTGCCGGTAGAAATGCGGTCCCAGTTTGTAAGGGCGCTGGACATTTCCGGCGAGGAAATGAGTTCAACGCCAAATGCTTTCGCAATATCGGTCCCGCTATGAATAAAAAGCATTTTGATCCTCCTTAGCAGGCGCGTAAAAAAATTCATTTCATCACCGCCTTAAACTATCCATTTCAGCTCACTCCGCAGGGCTGTCCGGCAGAAATATCTGAGCTGGTCCATGCTATGGTCGTTTTCCTTGATAACTGCATCTTCGGCCTTTTCCTCGTCCCACGAATACGTCTCGAACTCCTCAAAGGTGCTTTTGCAGCTCTTGTGGAAGTACAGGCACCCGGCATTTAAGAACTTCGTCACGTCCTGAATGCCGTTCAAAACGTCGTTGTCGGCCTTTACGACCATGTATTTACCGTATTTTTGTATTGTCTCGATCATGGACGACGCGGACGGGTCAATGATGATGTACTGGATCGGGTAGTCCCCGATCAGGTCGCACAGCATCTTGTAATACGCCTCATTGTCCACACGATTGTTGCTGCCGCCCTTGTAATACAGCTCCCTAATCATGACGGCCTTTTGCTCCGAGGGGCTGTAATCGTACAGGCCAGCGGCGAACGGGTTGACGGTGCCATAGTCCACGGACACATAGTAGCGGTGCCGTGGATTAAGCGCCGGGACCTTTGGGACGATATGCGCTGAGCGGTCGAACATGGGGTAGACAAGGCCCTCGGCCTTTACCCACAAACCGAGAATATAACGCCGGTAGAAAACGCCGGTGTACATTCCCTCATATCTGGCCTTGATTTCGGGGGCAAGGCTCAGATTGTCGTTCATCGTGAAGTGCAGATACAGGATGTTCCGCTCTCGCGCCTTCTTGATCCACTCAGTGTAAAACCAATGACCGGGGTTTTCAGGGTTGCAGTTGAACCAGAATTTAGAACCGGCCACGCTGCAACGGGCCATAGCCTGTTCCACGAAGGAACGGGGCATAAGGGCCACCTCATCGAACAGCACGCCCGCAAGCGTGATGCCCTGCACAAGTGTGTAGCTTGACTCGTCCTTGCCGCCGAACATATAGTAGCTGTTGGTCACGCCGCCAGACGTGATAATCAGCTTGTTTTCACTGCGGCGTTCAGTGATTGAGAAAATGCCCTCAAGCCATTGCGGCATGAGGGTTATAACATTGCGGCGCAGCGATTCAATCGTCTTGCCGCATATAGCGAAGTTCTGACCGTTGAAGCGGCTCATGCTCCACAGGATAAAGCCGTCTGTCATGGAAACGGTCTTGCCGGAACGGATAGAGCCGTCACAGATGATGCCGTCACAGTCCATGAACTGCGGCTTATTCCACCACGTCAGCGTCAGAAGCTGCCGCTTGCTGAAGTTCTGGTATATCATCCGTGTTCACGTCCTCCTTTGTGGCATTCTGGATAGCTTCAAGCAGATTGTTGTCCTTTGCGCTGCCGCCCAAGCCGGTTTCGCCGGTGATGTCCATATAGAGCTGGATCGCATAGGTGTTGCCCGCCTGCGCGACCGCATAAGAGCGTCGGCCACAAGCATTTTTTGGGTCAGCACCTCAGACGGGATGCCCAGCTTTTTCAGGCGGTTCTGCTTGCGCTTATCGGTAATCGGGAGGCCGGAATACAGCTCAAGAAGGTCAGCCATCATTTGCCGCTCACGGCGTTTCTCCTGACTGGCTTTACCACCAGCAGAGCGGATAGCGTGAGCCTCTTCTTCGCTGCGTTCGGTCAGAGGAATGAGGTTCTTGTCTTGTGGTCTGCTCACGCTTCGCACCTCCTATCTGTGGTTTTTCCTCCTTCGTCACTTCGCTTTCTGATAGCTGTACTTGTAACCGAATTTCTGCTGATTGGCTTTCAGCCACTTAGAAACGGCGTCGTTGTAGTCCTTGCCACTGAGCTGAGCGCTGTTGACCGCCTTTACAAAGCCGGAAGCGTTGAAATGCGTACCCTTCGTGAAGGTGTACACGCCCGCGTATCTCGCGGTATCGTCGCCGCGTCCGGTTTTGGTGCTGACGGCCACAATGCCGCGCCGGGTGCCGAGGGCGGTGTTGATAACGTCCTCCTTGCTGAAGGTCGGCCAGCCGTCGCGCGGGTGGTTATGAATGGCAATTTCTTTGCCGTTGCCGGTCAGCCCGGAAATGCTGCCCGCGTTACCGTGGCGGTATTTCGTAGCGAAGCCCTGTTCATCCACGACCACGCCGTGTTCTTCCAGCGCGTCGCCGTGCGCGGCCACAAAGGCGCGTACCATGTCCTCATAGACACGGTTGGAGCCGATTTTGACATTCATACGCGCAGGCAGGTCTGCGGTGGTTTCGTCCTTGCCGCTGCCGCCACCAGAGGACGGCCAGCCGCCGCTAAAACCGATACCGGAACCGCCGCCGCGCCCGCCGTGCTCCACGGGGAAGGTGATCTCCGTCCATGCGCTGATCCGCTGCTCAAGGGTCTTGCCGTCAATCTCAAAGTGCAAAGCCTCGTCAAGGCTGTTGAAGGATGCAATGATCTTGCCGGTTGTCAGGCTGTACAGCTCAAGCGGATTGCGGAAAAGCACCACTTTGTCAGTCGCATAAACGCCGTTCAGACGCTTGAATTCACGCTTGAATCTGTCAAGCTGCATATTGTCTCACCTCTTTTTGGGTATAAAAATACCGCCAGCGGAAAGCCGCTGACGGTTGAAATCGTGTTCAGTTTACACGGATAACGGGTTTCGGGCCTTTGCCCTTGCCGCCCTCCGCTTTGGTGGGCTTAGCGTCATAAGGCGCGCCGGGGCGCTTGCCGGTCTTGCCCTTCGCGGGCTGCGCGGGGGTCTTTTTTGCCATTGTGGGCCTCCTATCTGACGACGGGTTCGTCGTCGCTCTGGTTCATGTACTCCTTGAAGAATGCCTTCACGTCGTCGGGGGCGTCGTCTCTGATGCCGATGATCTCGTCCGTGTCCTCGTCGCGGATCACATATCCCATCATAATCAGTTCAGGGTCATTTTCGTTTCTAATCTCACTCATGCTATCCTAACTCCCTTTTGAGAATTTTCCAAATTGCCTGAGACAGCGGCTTTGAGCGGCTGCCGTTGGCGCGATAGTCTGCGACGGCCTCGGCCATAGCCTCAGAACGGTTTTTGGTCGCATATCGGGAAATCTGCGCCACAAGCTGGTCATTCGTCAGCCCTTTTCCGGCTGCGGTTTTCTTTGCGGCCCTTGCGGCCTCGCTCACCACCTTCGTAGCGAAACGGTGCTTGTTCCATGCGTTGATCCGGTCCATAGTCCCGTAGTAGCCGGTCTGCGTGATGTTCTTGAACACCAACGCACTTTCCAGCAGATGCCCGATTTCGTGTGAGGCAATATGTACGCTGCTTGTGCCGTCAGGATGCCACTTGACGCGCACGTCATTTTCGTAGTTCTGATCCAACTGTGCCTGATCGCCCATCATTTTGGGATTGAGCTGCAATTTGCCGGACAGAGAAGCAGAGGCGTAGGCATTGGAACGGCTTTCGCTGCCGTTCAGCTCATGGATGCCGATTGCCGCCTGCGGGAACTCTTTCAGCAGTCCTTCAAGCTCACCGGCTGCCGAGCGCAAAACGCCGAAATCGACCTTATCAGCGGACGAATGTACCGTCACGCTGTAATGATCCTGCATATACTGTCGCAGCTCTCCGACGTCTTTTGTGTCAAGCGCGCTGCTGCCGCGCCCGGAACCGCCGCCACGTCCACCCATGTATTATACCACACTTTCTTTCGGTTTTGTAGTCCGCGCCTTGATCTGCTCCTGAAAAGCCGCCACATGAACGATAGGCCCGGAAATGCCTTCAGGCACAAGGCCGTAAAAGTAAATCGTCGATGGATTCAGACGGCGGAGCATTTCGTCGTAGCCGAGCCGGAAAAGCTCTGCGGCGCGCTTGTTGAGCTGCGTTCCCACACTGGAAACGGCCACAGCGCCGCCTACGGGTTCACCGTCAAAGCACCACTCGAAGCTGCTTTCGTCGCTCCAAGAGATGGTCGGAATAACCGTGATCCCGTTGCCTTGCCAGTACGCACCGAGCCAATGCTTGCGGTAATGGTTCCAGATTTGAACGGCTTTCGGGAAGTCCGTATAGGTCGAAAAATCCGGCGTGCGTACTGCCTTGAAGCGCCGCAGCATATCAAGATAGGCGTCAGGATTCGTCCACAGGCGGTTGAACTGGTAGTCGTCTACGAAAAAGTGAACGGCTTTGTTCGCCGGGTCCTTGCAGCTTTTCGCATAGTTAAAGCCGATCCAGCTTTGAGGCGTGGCCGGAACTTCGGCCAAAATGCGCGGTATGTCAAAGGCTCCCGCGCCGATGAACTTTGCCCTATTCAGATTTTCGTAATTTCTCTGATCGCGGTACATGGCGCGGGCCTCCTATCTGCAAAAATAGAATTCAAGACACAGGCGGTAAGGCCGGAGGCAGAACCGTGTACCGCCTCTCGCGTGTCTTGAATTCCATGCTATAGTTTACTACGAACAGAGCGAACAAAACGAACAAGGTTTATTCGTCTGTCTCCTCCAAGTAGCGTTTCACGCGCATACGCACGCCGTCGCCGGTGTTGTTGCCGCCGATTGAATAGGCTACCTGCCACCAGCTCAAGCCGTTCACAAAGCGATATGTGAATATCTGCCGGGTCAGGCTATCCGGAATTCTGGATATGTACCGTTCAAGGCGGTTACGCTCATAAATGCACTGCTGCTGTTTTGCGGAAATGATCGCCTTCAGGTCCACAATCTCAGCAACACAGCGCGCCAGCGCGTCGCCGTAGCCGGGCGCGTGGGGCATACCGTCCAAGTTCTGCGCCTTCGGGGATGATGCCAACAGTTCCAATTCGTCCAAGCGGCGCTTGTCCATTTCGATTTCACGGTTGAGGTGGTAGAGTTGCGATAGTTCTTTGATAGTCATGCTGCGGCCTCCTTAGCTTCTGAATTCTAACCTTCAGGGCTTCCAACAGGCTATCCTGTGCATTGGCTTTGCCGCCCAGAGATTTAATAACATCTTCGTCCGTACCGCCCAGCACCACCAGATGGTGGACTATGACGGGGTACGGCTGCCCCTGCCGGTGCAGGCGCTTATTGGTCTGCTGGTACAGCTCCAAACTGTCGTTCAGGCCAAACCAGATGATGTGATGGCCGCCCTCTTGCAGGTTGAGGCCGTAGCCACAGGACGCGGGCTGCATCAACAGCAGGTCAATGTTGCCAGCGTTCCAGTCGTCTTCTTCCGCTTTGCCCCCGTACACTCTCACCCGCAAGTGTGTAGCTTCCAGCGCCTGCAACAGCCGGTCACGGTCGTGCTTGAAGTTGTAGCAAATAATCGCGTGCTGCCCGTTCAGCTGCTCCACAGTCTCAAGCAGCGCCTCGATCTTGCAGTCATGCACGGTGATGACGTTCCCGTCCTCGTCGTACACAGCGCCGTTGCAGAGCTGTAGGAGCTTGCCGCGCAGAGTAGCGGCAGAGCCAGCCGTAATGACTGTCTCGTCCACCTTAAGCAGCGTGTCCCGCTCCAAACGATCATAAGCCTTTTGAGCTGCGGGGTCCAGCTTGACGGGGATGTCCTCATAGATCAGTTCCGGCAGGTCGAGGTAGTCTTCCGATTTCATGCTGATACAGATGTCAGAAATGCGCCTGTAGATTTCGTCCGCTGCACCCAGCTTCGGCGCATAGGAGAAGATCGTCGTGCGGCTGCGCTTGTCCGGCACAAAGTATGCGTCGCGGTATGACGTGATGGTACGGCCCAGCCGCTGCCCGCAGTCCAGCAGGTACACCTGCGCCCACAGGTCCATAAGGCTGCGAGGATTCGGCGTGCCGGTCAGCTCCACAATGCGGTTGATCCGAGAGCGCACCAGCTTCAGCGCCTTGAAGCGCTTTGCCTGATGATTCTTGAAGCTGCTGCTTTCATCAATGACCACCATATCGAACGGCCAGCTGTGCCCGTAATAGCCACCAGCATTGCACATTCTCGCGGTTGATAAGATAAACGTCCGCCGTTTGGGCCAGTGCTGCGGTACGCTGCCCCACAGAGCCGAGGACGTGTACCAGCCGGAGACAGGAGAGGTGGGACCACTTTGCAGCTTCTTTGTCCCACGTGCTTTCTGCTACCTTCTTCGGAGCAATGACAAGCACCTTCCGCACTGCCCAATATTCGTACTTCAGCCGCTTGATCGCAGTCAGCGTGATAGCCGTTTTACCGAGCCCATGTCCAGAAAAAGCCCCAATGCCGGATCACGGATAATCCGGTCAATGCAATACTGCTGATAGTTATGCGGGCAAAATTCCTTCATCCCTCAGTACCTCCCTGCATCGTGCAAGCACGGCTTTGATCTTCTCATCGCTATCGACCGCCGAGAAAACTTCAAAGCCCAGCGCCCGCAACAGCCCTTGCACGTAAAGCTGCCGCTTGCGTTCCGTTTTCCCCGGCTTTTTCATCTCTACAAAAATCACCTTTGCGCCGGGAAGTAGGATAATCCTGTCGGGGACACCGGAAAAACCGGGGCTTTCAAACTTCAGACACCGGACGCCGTTGCCCAGCTTCTGGACGCCGGTTCTCAGCTTATTTTCGTAATAGGATTCAAGCATTCAATAGTTCCTCCTGTTACAGTTGGGGATAAAATCCTATAATTCCCCGTGCGTATAGGCGCTATGGCGTATAACACCCGTGCGCCCTTTATTACAAGTATTCAATAGGAAAAGTATGTAACATTGTAACACCAAGCCGAAAAGCCTTTGAAATACGGGCTTTTCGGGGTTACAGATGGTGTTACAACAGGGGTTACACAAAAAATTTCTGTAACGGCATAGGTGTTACAGCTTCGACGCCGTTTCCGCTTGTAACACCCCGTTTGTAACGCCTATTTCGTTACCGGCGACGGACACGGGCAAAGCCGCGCTGCTGACCGTATGGGCCAAAACGGAGCGGGTTATTATTCCGCTTCCAGCCGTCCATCTTTGCCAGAATGGCGTTGATTTCCCGCGTGTCAGCGGGCTTCATGTCGCGGATATTCCCGTTCAGACGCTCACACCAGATTTCCACGGCGGAAATACGGTCACGGTCCACAAGCTCAAGCTCCTGTCCGTCCGGTGTCCGTGTAGCTCCGCACCAGTAATCCCGCCGCCTGTCAAGCGGCCACTTCGCCCAGTCCACCGGCACTTGCTTTTCGACGAACTCCTCGATCATGCCCTCACGGACGGACACCTCGCGGTGTTCCTCTTGCTTGATCTTCGCCTCCTGCTCCACGTCGCCGGAGAGGTACAGCGATTCGCCAGCCTGCCAGCGGGCCTTCGCCTCCGCCCACAGCTGGTCGATAACATCGTCGGTCAGGTCGCGCCACACCGTTTTTGCGTGCGGCTGTTCGCCCACGTCCACAGGCCAAAAACGCCGGTTGCCGGTCGTGTCCTGCAAAAAGTCCGTCGTGTTGGTGGAGCCGAAGAACACGCACTGCCGGGGCAGCTCCGAGACGTGACGGCCATATGCTGCGCGGTAGCGGTCGGCACGCAGGGAGAGAAACTGCTTGATGCGGGCGACGTCGGTCTTGCGGAATGCGTCCAGCTCTGACACCTCCACCAGCCACACGCCCTGAAGCAGCTCTGATGCGTCCTTGCCCTCGAAGGTGCGGATGCTGTCGTTGAACCAGCCACGGGACATTTTATCCAGCAGGGTACTTTTGCCGATGCCCTGCGGCCCTGCGAGGATGACCATGTTGTCGTACTTATAGCCGGGGATCATAGCGCGGGTAACGGCTGCGGTGAAGCTCTTGCGGCACACAGCACGGTTATAGGCGGTGTCCTTCGCGCCCAGATAGTCGATGAACAGCGTGTCCAGCCGGGGCACACCGTCCCACGTCAGGCGCTCGATGTACTCGCGGACCTCGTTGAAGGCGTGCTGCGAGGCGTGGATGTCAAGGGCGCTGTCGATGTTGCCGCGTCCGGAAATGCCCCAGAAGCGTTCCATGTACCAGTACAGGCCGTTGCTGTCTGTGTCAGACCACAGGCGGCGTTTGCCGTCCTTCTTCCACGGCAGCGGCCCCAGCACCTCGCCGCGCCCGGCGAACTGGTTGAGTGCAAACTTGCCCTTCAGGAGCGGGTCGCCGTCAAGGATAATGAGCACATTGTCGATGGTGCTCTTGATCTTGCCGTCCTGCGTCCGCTGCAACTTCTCGGCCCATGCGGTGTCGTCCTCCGGCGTGGGGTCGTTGCCCATGCCCTCAAACTCCCGCATAGCCTGTTCGTGCTGTTCGCGGTTGAGTGTGGCGCATACGGTCTTGTCGGCCAGCGCCAGATCGCACATAGCCTTGTAGGACGGGAGCTTTGCAACGGGCGTTTCCGGCGAAGCATTGTCGTCCTTGTCCCCGAACTTGTGTAGCCGGATCAGATCAAAGGCATTGACCAGCCGCCCACTGCACGGGTCCGTCGCATGGTGCTGAACAGAAACTTGCCGCCGTCGTAGATGATCGCGCCGCCCGTGGTGGAGCCGCCCAGATAGGTATAACGGTCAGGGTCGTTGTCCACGGCCTCATAGATGCCCGGCAGGTAGGCGTCCATAGCGGCCAGCACGTTATAGGTGCGGCAGAAGGCACCCACAAGGCCCTGCTTTTCTTCGGGATCGCCCTGCTTCATGGCCAGCTTCTGATAGCTGGTAGCGCCGGGGACTACCGGCCAGCTCGTCAGATCGTGCCAGTCGGCATATGTACCCAGAAGGGCGTCTGCGGAGATCAGCGGTGCGTCTACGGCCTTGTAGACGAACTCACTGTCACAGCAGCAGGAAGGCCAGTACATGAGCCGGACTGTCTCAAAGGTGGTTGGGTCGGCCATGCCGATGCCCACATGAGCGGCCACACGGCGCGCGCACGGCTCGTATTCGTCTAGGGTCATAGTTCTATCGGTTGGGACAACGACGCGCAGACGCGGGCGCTCAGGCGTGTGCTTGCGGGTGCTGTAAATGCAGTAGCTGAAGCCCAGCTCGTCCATTTTGCCGATGATGGTTTCCGTCTGCCAGCCGGGGATATTATCAAAGTCAAGCGTGATGACGTCGCGCCCGGTCACGTTGTTTGCCTTGCGGCGCTGCCCCAGCAGGGAGCCGCCCACAAAGCCGCCAACATCCTTCAGGTCGTCCTGCTGTGATTTCTTCAGATGCAGATAGTCTTGCAGGGTTTCAGTTCCACGGACCGGGGTAGACAGCCGTTTATAGAGTTCTTCGACGGTCAGCACCGTCTGTTTCCAGACCATATCACGGCGGTTGTTGCCTACGGATATGGTGATTTGTCTGTCATAGTTCATAATCAGGTACTCCTGTCCTCAGGATCACCCCCCCGTCACCGGGGAAGGTGTCGCCTCCTTGTGTAGCTCCGCACCGCTCATTCCCGCGCTTCTCCCGTGATCCGGTCAGACAGGCGGACCAGCTTTCCCGCACGGATGCGGTCCACCAGAGCGCGGTTGCGGAAAATGACCTTGAGCTGTTCCAGCATGATTTCCACGTCGGCGATCTCCTCGGCCAGTGCCTTAGCGTTATCCGCACCGCGAAGATTCTTCGACAGCTCCTTGGTCAGCTCGGACATTTCTTCCATGCAGGTGTTGACAGGCGGGACTTTCGGCGTCTCCGTGGCGATCTCGCCAGCGCAGGCGGCGTAACCGGCCAAGTCAACAAAGCTGTCACCCTTGACGCCGGTCTTGATGCGGGCCACCTTCAGGAGCGCCAGCATCATAGCAACGTCCTTCGCGCTGTAGCGCATTCCGGTGTACGCCTCCCACAGCTTTCCGATAAGGGCGAAGTTGTTTTCGGGTCTTCCGTATTCACGTTCGCGCTCTCCGCAGACACATTTACGCGCCTGCTCCAGAATTTCAGCTCGTTTCATGGTCAGCCTCCTTCGGCAGAATATCGTCAAAGCAAACGGGAACGATCTGCTGCAACTCACGCAGAAGTGGTGTAGCTACTTCCCGTATCTGCGGATGCGCGCCGGTTGAGGTACGGAGCCGCAGGAAGTGACGCCACTCACGGATATTGGCTGTCATAACGACCTCCGTTTTGAGGCTGTTCGGGAGCACCGCGCGGGCCTCCTGCGGGGACAGACCCCAATTCAGAAGGTTGAAGTAGGCCGTTTCAGCCCTGCGGCAAGCCTCTTTCCACTCGTCGTAGGCGAAGGTATTCTCGTTCAGGTAGCACGGCTCAATGACCGTGATCTCGCTGCCGAACTGATCCTTTCCGTAATTACAGTAGCGGGTGCTCTCCTGACAATAGGATGCCAGCCGGTGCCTGACGATCTCGTGGCTGACGCCACGGTCACAGACGAATTTCACGGTAAAGCTGCAATGCTCTAAGACGGCTTCGTGGCCGCGCTTGATAATACCGGCAACGAACTTCGGGGCGCTGTCGTCCGTGATCTTGCCCTCGGATTTGTAGCAGACACGCCCGCACTCCTCAAGGCGCTTCAGGATCACGCTGCCGTTGATGGGCGTGATGAACTCGAAGCCGGGCTTAATAATCTTCATCGTCGTCCTCCGTTTCATCGTCCCCGGTCGCAGCCTCATACTGGTCGTATGTAATGGCCCGGACGCACTCGACGGGAACGCCGAGCAGGTCAGCAGTGCTCTTGCGCTGGGCGTAAAGGAAGCCCTCACACTGAACCGAATTGTTGATGATGCCCACAAGCTGGTCGGCGGCTTTCGCGTGCTTTAGCGCAACGCTTGTGTAGCCGACGCCCCCAGCGCCGCCGAACACTTCGGCGTCCTTGACCTCGAAATGGCAGGTCAACGTAATGTCAACCAGACCGATGTTAGCGTTTTGCATAGGATTTCCCTCCGTTATTGATGTGTTCTTCGTAGCTGTAGCGGATGCAGTAAAGCGCCACATAGAGGATGACAAGCAGATAACCGGCATACAGGAACAGCCAGTACCACGAATAGAACATGGACAGGACCACAGGAACGGCCAGTGTGCCAATTACTGCACCGGCGATAAAAAGGATCAGAGCCACCACAGCGGCGGTTTTAATCAGCTTTTCGCATTTCATAATGAGTTGCCTCCGTAGATTTTGTGTTATTGTATTTTGGGTGCCCCACGACCGGGGGCCGGATTTCAAAGGGAAATCAGATTAAACAGAAGCCGAACGCCACGCCGTAAGAGTTGGACGCGGTGTCGCTGTTGCTGCCACCGTTGGCGATCGTATTGGCGAAAGACGACGAGCCGGACGCCTCAGGCGACCGCAGCCACCACCACCATGTTCCATTGTCGCCGCACTCCTTCACGTGGTCCTTCTCGCGGAGGAAGCACAGGAGCTGCGCGTCTTCCGGCTCACGTTCCGACCAGCGTCCCTTGCCGAACACCTGCGTCTTGGAGAGCAGGAACAGCTTGTCTTCGGTTTCTACGCGCTCACCGTCCACGATCTGGACGATTGTCGTCGCGCAATAAGCGCCTGAAGCTCGTCCGGCAGAAGGGCGAACACGGTATTGTTGAGATACTGCCGCATATCGCAGGCAGCCCACGCGCCCTTGTTGGTGGGGCGCTTGTTCATGCAGTGCTCGTCAGCGAGGCAGTCTTCGAGGACGAAGAACCACTTGCCGTTCTTATCCTGTGTAGCTCTCACGGCCACTTCCTCGCCGTTCTTGAGGTTGAAAACGATCAGGTCGCCCTGCGCAATGGTGCCGTTATCGACCGCCGCCTTCAGCGCGGCCCATGTAGTTTCGTTGGTAGTAGAAGTCTTAATAAACATAAAAGGTTGCCTCCTTAATCTTTTTTGAAAAATGCTCCGACCCAGCCGTCAGCGCCGAGGGGCAGGCCCTCCGCCCACGGGATCGGGGTTGACATGATCTTGACCACTTTGTCAAGCATGGCATCGTTGGTGTCGAATGCGGCGGTGTCGATGACCACCTCGTCGTGGATGTGGAAAACCACAGGCAGCCCAGCGGCTTCAAGGTGTTCGATGGCCTGCGCCAGACAGTCGCGGGCGATAGCCTGAACAACGTTCTCGACCAATTTCCCACCGTAGGTTTCGATGCGGCCCCACTTGTTTTTGTCGTTCACGCCCATATAGGTGATGGACGGACCGCCCCAGCGGTTTTCACCGACAGCAGGCTCCACATAATAGAGCTTGCGACCGGACGGAAGCGAGATGGTCATGCAGGTCGTACCACGAATGCAGTCACATTCCCGCGCGAAGGTGCAGCAGCGAACACGGAGAGAGCCGCCATTCTGAATGACACGGATTGCTGCATCATTGAAGCTGTACCATAGGTTGCGGATTTTGGGGTTTGTGTTGCGCCACTTATCCACGATGTCTTTGATTTCTTCGTCCGGCAGGTCGGCAAGCAGCTTGCCGGTGTCCATCTGCCGCATGGCGGGAACGCCGCCCTGATAGCCGAGGGCCAATTCTGCGACCTTGCCGCGCTGCCGGAGGGAATATTCGGGGTTGCCCTTCTTGATCCGTTCCAGCGGAACACCGAACATCTGAGAGGCGGACGCTTCATAGATTTTGCCGTGTGTGCGGAAAACCTCAAGCCGCCACTCCTCGTCGGCCAGCCACGATATGACGCGGGCTTCGATGGCGGAGAAATCGGCGTCGATTAGGACGTTGCCGGGGGCGGCCACAAACGCGGTGCGGATAAGCTGTGACAGCGTATCATTCGGAGAGCCATAGACTGTCCGCAGCGCGTCGAGCTTGCGGCCTTTGACCAGCTCACGGGCAAATTCCAACGGCTCCGTGTAGGTTCGGGGCAGATTCTGGACCTGCACCAACGTCCGGCCCAGCGCCCCGTCCGGTTTGCGCCGTAGAACTGAAGCAGCCACGGACGCGCCCGTCGTCGCACACAGCAGCCTCGATGGCGTCGTATTTCTTGGTGCTGGTTTTACCCAGCTCCTGCCGGATTTCCAGCATCCGCTGAACGTGGTCGGCGTTGTCGCGGCCCAGTAGCTCTTTGATCGTCTCCTTGCGGAGAGTGGTAATGTCGTCGCCGGTTTCGGCGGACAGCCAGCGGGCAAGCTGCTTGACGCTGTTGGGGTTTTGCAGTCCGGAAAGCTGGACGGCCTCGTCGGTGAGCTGTGTGCGGATGGTTTCGCCCAGCTCCAACGCACCTTCGCAGAAGTCCATATCGACTGCCACACCGCGCGCGTTGATAAGCAGGTCGGTTTCCCACTGCTTCTGAACGAAATCCGGCACGGGAAACACGGACAGGCGGCGTTCGATCTCCATTTCCGCCACAACGTCTTGGCCGTTATAGGTCTTAAACAGCGCCCATTTTTCGGGGTCGTGATGCGGGTAATTTCGGGTTCTGCCGCCGTTTGCCTTTGTTGGCTTACAGGGCACACAAAAATAGCGAATCAGGGCCTTGCCGGTGGTCAGCTTCTGCTTGTCCTCCGGAATGCCCAGCGCCCGGCCCGTCGCGTCCAGACCTGCGGTGTAACCGGCATACAGGCCGTGCAGCATCGTGTCACGGAACTTCGCTACATAGGCCGGGGTAAACCTGACACCGAAATGCCGAGCGATACAGCCTGCCTCAAAGGCCGCATTGTAGGCCATGAGCACGCTGTCACTGCGGAAAATCAAGTCTTTGAATGCGGTGTTGAAGTAGTCACGTTCCTGCGGAACGGTCAGGTCAAGCACACGAACGGGTCCATCGTCAACGCTGTAGGCGCACAGAAGGATTTCAAATGCCGGGCTTTGAATATACCGGAACGCACCGGCTTTTTTGATATTGATGTCGGAATACGTCTCGAAGTCAAGATGGATGATACCCATGTAAATGCCTCCTTTGTGTTCTTGCCGGGCAGGCGGTCACTGTGTAGCCGCCTGCCAGCGCTGTGGATTACATGGCTGACCGGTGATGGGGTTGATCTGACCGGGAGTGTAACCGGCCTGCGGCTGAACGCCGCCAGCGGGATAGCCGCCGTAGCCGGGAACGGGCGTTGCGGGCATGGCCGCGCCGTACTGACCGGTAGCATAGCCCTGCGTGGGGGTCGCCTGAACGCCGCCGACACCGGCGAACTCAGTAGCAGTAACAACGGAGTTGCTGAGCGGTTCGCCGTCGCGGGTCTCATCACGCGCGCAGACCGCAGCCGACGCCGCGCTTGCCAGCAGAGTTGTAGGCATAGAAGTTGATGGACACGCGGGCGTACATACCGCTGTAGATGTCCGTGGGGGCCAGTTCGCAGTTTATATTGTCCGCGCCGCAGACATAGGGCTTGTTCTTGCTGGATGCGGTCACTACCCAGCAGCCACGGCATTCCTCACCAAAAGGCTCACCGGAGGGGCGCACACCGTCACCGTCATGGACAACGGATTCGATGCGGGCGGGGCGAACGCCGTTCCACTTGGCGTTGACGCCAACCTCGGCAGCGGCGTTCATAGCCGCATCAAGCTCCTGCTTGATATTCGGGTTGGACTTGGGGATCAGCAGCGTGACGCTGAACTTCGGGTCGCCCACGCCGTTCTGCGGCGCACGGGCGGTCACGAGGTTGCAGTAGGACAGGCGGCATTCGGGGGTGAGAACTCTTTTCGGGTCATTCTGATACATGGTTTAATTCCTCCATAAAATTCATTCAGTTCAATATGTTCAGTCCTGCGTCCGCAGGTGGGGTCAAAGGTTTTTGTAGATCGCGTTGAAGGCGTTTCGGGTTACGGATTTGAGAGCGTTCCGATTCAGACGGGGTGCTTCCAGCAGCTCCATAATGGCGGTGAAGGATTCGCAGGCGTCGCGGCACATATCCAGATAGCCGTCCGCGTTGCCTCATAATCCTTGACCAACTCCTGCTGTTCTTGGATTTCCTCCTTCAGCTCTGCGACGCATTCCCGGAAGCAGCGGGCGACGTCATCTCCGAGCTTTTCGCGCAACAGCCGTTCAAGGAACACGTACTTGTCCTCAAAAATGACCTCCATGCTGCCGTCATTGAGATATACCGTTTCAGCCATCAGACGCCCCCGCAAACTCGGCGGCACCGACGCAATAGGCTTCGCGGCGGTCGCTTGCCAGCGCAAGTGTAGGTTTACCCTTCGGCTTGACAACGCAGTCGGAAAGCAGCTCAGCGAAGGTCTTCTTGCCCAGCATCTTTTCCAGCTCAGAGAGGGTTTTCGGCTTGCGGTCATAGATCAGAGCCTCGTCATATCCTGCGGTAATCAGCTTCTGGACAGCGGCGTCAACATCCGTGAAGGTGCGGTTGCTGCGGCCCTCCACCAGCTTCCAGCCGGGGATTTCGCCGCCGTCAAGCATAGCGCCGGTGGCATAGTCCTGAAGGTCCTTGTACCACTGCACCAGACCTTCGGCTTGAATCAGCAGGTCGCCAACTTCGGCGTCCGACAGGCACGGATTTTTTCCGATCTCCCGGCTGCCGTTCGCAGGGGTGAGATTCTTAAAATCCTCAAAGCCGGTAAAGAACGCGGCTCTTGCGGCGCATTGCGCCTTGCCCTTGCAGAATCGGCAGTGCTCACCGGGGCAGAAGGTTCCGGGGCCGTCGTAGGCTTCCTTTGCAAGGGGTTTGATACTCTCGCCCCATGCAAGCAGATCATCCACACTAAGGCGTCCTCGCTGGCCTCCTGTGACAGGCGGGGCTGACAGATACCCATTGATACCCACTTGATTTGGTCGCCGTAGATAGGCCCGTAGAGCTTCAGAGCACCCAGCGCATACAGCCGCATTTGCGGGTTGTTTTCGGCTGATACGGGTACGCCCTTGCCGTGCTTGTAGTCGGTGATATGCAGCGTGTCGCCGCCGATCATAATGCAGTCGCAGGTCCCAAAGCCGTCCGGGATATAGGCAGTGAGGTCAACCTTGACCTCCATTGCCACATGGGGCGACGTAGCGTACTGCATGGCCTTTTCTGTGAGATAATCCACATACGCTTCGGCGGTCCGTAGCATCTCGTCAGAGTACAGCGGGCGGGCTTGCAGCTTCTTCAGCTCAGAGTTGAACTTGCGGGTGGACAGAGCGGTGAATTTCTTGCGGGCGTACAGCTCGCAGATGGCGTGTGCCAGAGTGCCTTCCTCCGCATAGGAGCTTGTCCCGTCAGGAAAACTCTCCTCGAAATGCGGTGCTGCCGTACAAGCCAGCCAGCGGTGGGCGCTGGATGCGCTCAGAAGGGCGTGTTGTCTGGGGGTAGGCATTGTCCCACCTCCCGTTAAAGCTGCGCTCCGAGGCTTTCAGCTCAGCACCAAAGGCGCTGTATGCCTCCTTCGGCAGCTGCGTTACGGCCTGTACACCGAATTTGCCCAGCAGAGCGAGGAGCTGCGGCATCTTGCCTGCGTCGATCAGCGCCGCACCCGCGCGGCTCAGTTCCTCCACGGTGTAGCTCTCAGCCGGAGCGGCGACCGGCGCAGTCGGGGCAGCAGTCGTCGGTGCAGTCGGCTGAACAGGGTGGGTGCAACAGTGCCGGTAGTTGGCGCAGGCTGAACAGGTGTCGTAGGGTTTACGACGGGAGCCGCAGGAGCGGCAGGGAAATCAACGTTGACAACGCCTGCGTTGTCGATGTGGTGGTTGTTCCCTCCGTGCTGATGGCAGACGAATTCGGGCTGCTTGCCGATGGCACCGGCCAGCGCGTTCAGCGCTTCCGGTAATCCGGGGATTTCGATGGTCATTTTGATCTCAAACATGATTTGCCTCCTAAATGTTCTTCAGGTCGTCGATGATTTGTTGCCAGCTGTCGGAAACGTTCAAGACGTGCCTTGAGTATTGACTTGAGTAGTAGCCTTGCTGCCAGAGCTTCGCAGCGCCGCCCTCGCCGCAGTTATAAGCCATGAGGGCTTTGTGCTGGTCGCCGTACTTGTCCAGCAGCTCACCGATCAGGAGGACACCGGCAACAATGTTGTCCTCATAGTCGGTGGGTTCGATCCCAAGTCCGCGCAGGCGATCATAGTTAATCGGGTGAACTTGCATCAGGCCCCAGCAGGTGCCGTTGTCTGCATCGAGGTTGAAGCCACTTTCGCATTCCGCGATTGCCAGTGCCAGTGCATAGGGAACGCCGTAGTCCTCACACGCCTGCTGCATTACCTCCTGAAGCTCGTAGCTCAGCGGAATGTCGTCGCTGTGTAGGAATCCCGGCCCTTCTGTCTCCTGCGGTACGGTTTCCGATTCTGTGACCGGCTCGTCCGGTATGGAGGCGGTAGGAGCTTCGGTTTCCGGCACGGACATTTCAGCCGTGGGAGCGGGTGCGGTTTCCTCCGGTGCGGGCGCTGCGTCTGATGCGCAGTTGACGGCAAAGATCGTGATTACGACCGCTCCAATACTGCCAGCACAAAGAGGCCAAGAGCGATACGGCGCAGCTATTGAGCTGCTGGTGCTGTCGTCTGCGTGTCGTCGTCATAGAACTTGCCTTCCTCTCTGCATTTCTGTAGCCACGCTTCGTAGCGGCGCAAATTCTCCGGATCGGAGTAAAACCGCTCAATGCCCGCAAGCAGCGTCCGGCAGAGAATATCCATTTGTACCCGCGGAATCTGCGTGCAGTCGATTTTGACGTTGGCCATGATGCTTTCCTCGTTTCTTACTGATTAACTGTGGGTTCGCTTGCCTGCTGCTCAAAGGCGTTAAGGTGGTCAGCAGTAATTCGATACTGCTTACCGATCTTTATAGCCGGGAGCTTTTTCGATCTGATCCACTCCCAGACAGTGGCGACCTTCACGCCGTAGCGCTCAGCCACCTGCTCGCAGCTATAAAAATGCTCCAAGCAAAATACCTCCTTTTTATTGACTTTTGCTCGGTTTAGTGCTATAATGTTCAGTGCCTACAGAACAATACTGACACTCAAACCGCTGCAAAGACCGAATTTTGCAGGGGCTGGCTTCGTTTACCCCTGTTCGGTTTACTTCATTATACCTCAGTTTCGTTCGATTGTCAATATAGTTCTTCGATTTTCTTCGATTATTTTTAGGAGGACTTTTTTATGACTTTCCATGACCGGGTAAATGCTCTCTGTGCAGAGCGAGGAATATCAATCACCAAACTTGCGTCAGAACTGGGCTTTTCAAGTTCGACACCGAATAACTGGCGTGACATGGCAGGGCTGCCACGCGCCAAGACTGTTAAAGCCGTTGCAGACTACTTCGGTGTTTCCGTCGATTATCTGAAGGGTGATGATGCCGCAGTGAACGTCGAAACGGTTCAGGACAATCACGGTATCATCGGACACACTCACGCTCCGGTTACAATCGTCAACGGGAATGAAAGAAAGCTATCCGAGCAGGAAATGGAGCTGCTTTCGATCTTTGAACAGCTCAGCGTAATGGATCGTGCCAAGCTCCTTGTTTTCGCCAGCGAATTACAGAACAAATAAGGGAGGTAAAATCAAAATGAAAAGAAGAATCGTACTTATTGGGCTTGCTCTCGTTCTCGCACTGGCTCTTTGTGCCTGCGGAACTACCACTAACCCAGCAGATAGCAATGGCGGCAGCAGCGAAAATGTCGGGGACACGTCAAAAAATGAACCGGTCAAAACCGAGTTCAACATCGGCGAAACGTGGACGGTTGATGGACAGTGGTCGCTTGTGGTTAATTCCGTAACCGCAACTGAAGACCGAAACGAATTCGCGGAAACTAATCCGGCTGCGGTTTATGTTGTTGACTACACTTATACGAATATCGGCTATACCGACCAGTCCGGGCTTATGGACGGCCTTTTCTTCGGAATGGACGATTCCATCGTTGATAGCGCCGGTGTCATGGGTTACAGTTACCCCGGCGACGTGACGAAATACGCTAACGAAGCGCCCATTGGCGCCACTTGCAATGCTCAGAGCTGTGTAGGTGTTGACACTGCCGGGACGTTTAAGATCAACGTGGTTCAGTACGATGGAAACGGAAATAAACAGACCGCCACTTTCATTGTCAACGTTCCTGAGAACTAAAAAAGCCCTCCTGCTGGACGCAGAAGGGCGTAATGGGTAACAGATATGTCAGTAGATATTAAATGGCAGGTGCCAAAGGCACAGCCGGAGGCCAGCGAACTGGCCGTCGTATATGCTCGGTACTCAAGTCACAGTCAGGGAGAACAGTCCATCGAAGGGCAGCTCTCCAACGCGAGAGACTACGCCGCCGCACACGGCTACACCATCGTGCATGAATACGTTGACAGAGCAAAGAGCGGTCGGACGGATAACCGCGCCGAGTTCCAGCAGATGCTGAAGGACACGGCCAAAAGACAATTCAGTGTTATCATTCTCTGGAAGGTTGACCGCTTCGGACGTAACCGCGAGGAGATCGCCATAAACAAGATGAAGTGCCGCAAGAACGGCGTGCGCGTCGAGTATGTGGCGGAAACCATCCCTGACAGCCCGGAGGGCGTGATCCTCGAAAGCGTGCTGGAAGCTTCGCGGAGTATTACAGCCTACAGTTGTCGCAGAACATCCGCCGTGGCCGTGCTGAGAGCGCCGAAAAGTGCCAGTCGCTGGGCGGAAACCGCCCGCTGGGGTACAAGACCGGGCCGGACAAAAAGTTCGTCATAGACGAAAATACCGCACCCACAGTGAAGATGATCTTCACCATGTATGCGGATGGCAAGACGGTTACGGAAATCGTTGACAAGCTGAATGAACTGGGTCTGCGGACGTTGCGCGGTGGCCCCTTCACCAAGAACAGCTTGCATTCGATTCTGAAGAACAAGAAATACATCGGCATTTATGAGTATCAAGGCCGCGAGATCAAGGACGGCGTTCCTCGGATTATCGAGGACTACGTGTTTAACAAAGTACAGGAAATGCTGAAGATCAACAAACGAGCACCGGCGAAAACATGGTCGCGCGCCGACTACATTCTCACGGACAAATTGTTCTGTGGCAAGTGCGGCGCTCTGATGTTCGGGGAAAGCGGGACGAGCCATACCGGGGCAAAGCATAATTACTACATCTGCTCCAACAAGAAGCGCTTCCGCTCCTGCGACAAGAAAGCCGTGCGGCAGGCCGACATTGAGGACACCGTGCTCAACGCCACCCATGAACTGCTGCAAGACGACGAGCTGCTGGACTACATCGTTGACCGCACATGGGAGTATTATCTTGCACAGGACAACAGTCAAGAGGAGCTGCGTAACCTTCAGCGGCAACTCGCACAGACTGACACAGCCATATCAAACCTCATTCGGGCCATTGAGGCCGGAATACTGACCGAAGAAACCAAGAAGCGCATGGACGAGCTGACGCAGCAGAAAGCCGACCTGAAGGCGTCCATTGCCGACAGGGAAATCGCCCGCGGTTTCCACCTGCAAAAATCCCATATCGCATTTTATCTCCGCAGCCTGCGTGATGCTGACTGGTCGGACAAAGAGGCACAAAAGCGCCTGATCCAGACCTTCGTGAACGCGGTATTCGTTTACGACGACCACATAACGCTGACGTACAACTTCAGCGGAGATAAAAGCACCATCACACTGCGTGATATGCAGCGTTTTGAAGACGGGGAGGAGTTCGGATGCCGTGCGTCTCGCTCCACCAAATAAGAAAATCCGAACTTATTCCCCATCGGGAATGCGTTCGGATTTTTCATTTTTATCAAGGATATTTCCTACCGATGTTTATCCCCGGAGGATTTTTTATCCTCCGGGTTTTTCTTTTATTTGCACATTCGCTTTCTGCTATTTCTCCTGCTACAATGGTTGCAGAAAGGAACAGGAGGTTAGACTGTGCGCCGGATAATAGGCAGCGTGGGATGCTGGGAACAATACGACTTTGTCGTAAGCGATCCCTGCTGTCTGCGCTGCCTTCTCATTGATCCCCGTAGAGGCCGCTGTCAAGCCAAACAGCTTCAGAACAGACGAGCCTGAGAGCCGGTAAAGCGGCTGCTTCCGCCGCAAATATTATCAGCAGCAATTCGTCCCTGCTTGTTGGCAGGCCCCGCCAGAGAGATCAATGCTTTCTGCCCGGTCACGAAATGGGTGACCTCTACGGCATCGCCACAGCGTAGATGTCCGGCACGGAGGTTTCCATCCGCTCGTTGACAGCGATGCTGCCACGAATACCAAGTTTGAGTCCGGCTTCTTTTGCCAAATGCGTATCCGGGGTAACACCGATGGCCAGCAGCACCATATCCGAATGCAGCGGCTCACTTTCTTCCAACAGGGTCAGCACGGAATCTCCGTCCTGTCGGAATCCGGTGACGGTTTCACCCAACCGCAGAGCCACGCCGTGTCTGCGCATTTCCGCATGGACAAAGCTCGCCATATCCCCATCCAGCGGCGCTAATAGCTGCTTCGGACGCTGAACGATGGTGACGGAAACGCCCATCTCCACAAGGTTCTCCGCCATTTCCAGACCGATAAAGCCGCCGCCAGCCAAAACAGCGGTTTTCGGCTTCTGATCCTCTACAAAGCGCCGAATGCGGAGGGTGTCCTCCACGGTGCGCAGCGTGAAAACACGCTTGCTGCTGACGCCGGAAAGCGCAGGAACCGTCGCTTTGCGCCGGGTGCGAGGAGCAGTTTGTCATAGGTTTCCGTGTAGACCTTTCCACTATCCAATGCGTGAACGGTGACGGTTTTCTCTGTGGGATTGATCGCAGTTACTTCCTGCCGTACCCGTACATCAATGCGAAAGCGGTCCCAGAAGCTCTCCGGAGTTTGCAGCATCAGTTCTTCCCGATCCACGATCACACCGCCCACATAATACGGCAGGCCGCAGTTGGCATAGGACACATAGCCGCTGCGCTCGATCATGATGATCTGCGCGTGTTCATCCAAACGGCGGATGCGGGCAGCGGCAGACGCACCGCCCGCCACACCGCCTACGATCACAACCTTCATCTTGCGCCCTCCACCATGCGGCGATCTCCGCCTTGGGCCGGTAGCCCACCGACTTTGCCATGGCCTTCCCGTCCTTGAATACGACCAGCATCGGGATGCTGGACACCTGAAAGCGCATTGCCAGCTCCATCTGCTCGTCCACATTGATTTTGCCCACCTTGAGGGCACCGGCGTTTTCCTCAGCAATCTCGTGGAGCACGGGGGCGAGCATCTTACAGGGGCCGCACCAGTCGGCGTAGAAATCCAGTAGGACGGGCTTGTCGGAACGCAGTACCTCGTTTTCAAAATTCGCAGCAGTAATTTTCAGTTCAGCCATGAGAAAGGCTCCTTTCTGTTATCTTTGTTTATTCTTTGTTTTTCAGCTTGCAAATACCCTGTGTCATGGTTCCCATCGGACAAAACGCACACCATGTACGGGGCTTGTAGAGCACCATAACGATCAGACCCAGCAGCAGAGAGGTCAGCATGAGGCTATAAAAGCCGAAGCTGAACTGCGCCACCCAATCAGCAACTGTACCGGCTGTATAAGTCCAGTCCCACGGCACACGGAAGGTCCAGAACAGCTTAATGGCCTCCCGCAGGACGCAGCCCCCGCCGCCACCAGATAGGTCTGGAACACCATGTTGCCGAACATCGTCAGGAAAAAGAGCAAAAAGCCATAACGGAACCACTTGGAGGACATCCAGCGGGGCGTGGGCTTACAGCGGGAGCATTTCAGGTCAGTTCCCAGCTTGCTGAACAGTTGTCCCCGTCCGCAGAGGTGGTTGCAGAAGAATTTGTTCCCGCCAAAGATGGCTAAGAGCAGCGGCAGAAGGAAATCGATCATGCCCAGCCACGCGAACAGGATATTGAAAAAGCCCAGCGCAAAATAAATGATGGCATACACCCACAGGTAATCATACCAATGCTTTACTTTCATGCGTCAGCCCTCACTTTCACCTCAATGCAGCCGACGGGGCAGAGCTTTGCGCACTTGCCGCAGCCTACGCAGCGTTCCGCCTCCACAGCGGCGTAGCAGCCCCGGCGCACCTTGACGGCCCCCAGTGGACAGGTATTTTCACACACACCGCAGGCGACGCACCGCGTCTTATCTATGGCGGCCAGTTTCTTCGACAGCATAGCGTTCCTCCCTTAATCCTGCAAGGATTTGTAATAGAGCATACAGTGGCAGAATCCCTCGAAGAGCGGATCTGCAATTTGATCCTGAAACTCCTGACACATACATTTGGTTGCCTCTGTGCGCTCCCTGCGGCAGGGACAGTATCCACCGGTGTGCTTGAGTCCTTCCCGGATAGTATTGACAATCTCCGATCGGGATTGAGCTTGATTTTCATGTTCGCCACCTCTTTCTTGATTGTGGCTTTATCATACCGCAGGACAAAGTCTTTTTCTGTGACGAGGTTACATTGATAAAAAATCCGGTGCTTTTTGAGCACCGGATTTTTGAAAGATGAATCACGCTTTCCACAGACTGTGGAGGTTGCAGTAGGCGTAGACCGCCTCGACTTCGTCGCCCTCGCAGAGCGCAAAGCAGACCTCCGGCTTCTCGCCCGGGTACAGTTCCTTACGCTGATTGCCCTGTTTGGTGTGGAGGGACACCCACTCGATGTAGTGCTCCGGCAGCATGGGATGCTCCACGGAGCCGACCTTAACATGGACGATGCCGTTTTCCACTGTCCAGACAGGGACGTGCTTCTCCACGGCGGCGTCGGTGGTGCCGGGGATGATCTCGCTCATCGGCTCACCGCAGCAGATGACGGGAACGCCCGTGTCCTTGACCTTGGCAATGATGTTGCCGCAATGCTTGCAAATATAAAACTTCTGCTCCATGATGATTCTCCTTTTCTTTCTTTAATAATTCTCTGCGTGAATTTCAAAGTAGCTCTGGGGATGGTTGCAGGTCGGGCAGACCTCCGGCGCTTTCTCACCGATCACAATGTGACCGCAGTTGCGGCACTCCCACACCTTGACCTCGCTCTTGGCGAATACCTGCGCCGTCTCCACATTGTGCAGCAGGGCGCGGTAGCGCTCCTCATGGTGCTTTTCAATGGCGGCGACCAGGCGGAAACGCTGGGCCAGCTCGTGAAAGCCCTCCTCGTCGGCGGTTTTGGCGAAGCCGTCGTACATATCCGTCCACTCGTAGTTCTCGCCCTCAGCGGCGGAGAGAAGGTTTTCGGCGGTGTCACCAATGCCGTTCAGCTCTTTGAACCAGAGCTTCGCATGCTCCTTTTCGTTCTCGGCGGTCTTGAGGAACAGCGCCGCGATCTGCTCGTAGCCTTCCTTTTTCGCTTTGGACGCAAAATAGGTGTACTTGTTGCGCGCCTCGGATTCACCGGCAAAGGCAGCCATCAGGTTTTTTTCGGTTTGAGTACCTGCGTATTTCGTTTTTTTCATGGTGGATACTCCTTTCAGCTTTTTCTACTCATAGTATAGCACAGATTCGTGGTTTTCCAAGTGAAAAAAACCACATTTTTAATTTAAGTGATTCAATCCGTCTGTATCCCGCAGCGTGATCGCACCGCGCTTCAGCTCCACCAGCCGTCCTCCGAGAAGTTCTTGAGCATCCGTGCCACCGCCTCCCGCGCCGAGCTGATGTGCTGGGCGATCTGCTCATGGGTCATACGTATGGTATCGGAGCCGGTACGCTCCGATTCGGCCAGGAGAAACTCTGCCAGCCGCCGATCCAGCCCCTTGAACATGATCTGCTGCATCGCCCACATCACATCAGAAAATCGTTTCGTTGCCAGCTCATAGAGGAAGCAGCGGACATGAAGATTTTGCTCCTTGAGCACAGCGATGACATTTGCAGGTATAATCAGAACCTCCGTATCCATTCCCGCGGTCATTTGCGTATCAAAGGTGATCTGACTGATCACACAAGAGGCAGAAAGCACGCACAGCTCACCCGGATACAGCCGGAACAATGTGACTTCTCGCCCTTCCTCGGAGAGAAGATAGGTGCGGATCTCGCCGGAAAGGACGAACATCATTCCGAGACATTCATTGTCGCTGCTGTGAACAAATGCGCCCTTTTCATAATGACGGACAAAGGCGCTTCGGCGCAGCGTTTCTTGCTCCTGTTCGGTCAAGGATGACCAGAACGGAAGTTGTGTCAGTGTGCGCTCCATATCAATGGCAGCTATGCTTGCCGCATCCGTGGTCACCGCAGGTGTGCCCATCCTCGCCGTGCTCATGGTCATGGTGATTGCAGTGAACATTGGGATCGTAGTCCAGACTTCCGCTAAGCAATGCGCTCACCGCCGCGTCAGCTCCCCGCTGACACCGCCGTAGAGCTTGATGCCCGCCTCGGCCAGAGCTGCCTGCGCACCGCCGCCGATGCCTCCGCAAATCAAAGTGTCCACGCCGTTCTGCATCAGGAAGCCTGCCAGTGCGCCGTGACCGCTGCCGTTGGTATCAACGACTTCCGCATGGACGATTTTGCCGTCCACAGCTTCATAAAGCTTGAACTGCTCGGTGTGGCCGAAATGCTGAAAATCTGACCGTTTTCATAGGTAACTGCAATTTTCATAATGAATTCTCCTTTACAATTTTTGCCTGATTTTTCTGTGTTGGCTCTCTGCATCCGGCAGCAGCGGCCGCAGTGGGCTGCCTCCTGTCCTCCGCAGATGCGGTAGTTTCCCCCTGTGATGTGCAGTGGTTTCCCGTGGACAAGACACGCTGCGATCTTGCGCCGTGCGCTTTCGTAAATCTCCTGCACGGTAGAACGGGAAATATCCATTTGCACGGCACACTGCTCGTGGGTTTGCTGCTCCAGGTCAACCAGCCGAATGACCTCGTACTCGTCCAGCGTCAGCAGGATCGGCTCGGTATTCTCGCACCCGTTGGGGCAGAAGGTATCAACTTGCGGTGCGCCACAAATCCGACGGCACCGTGGCGGTCTTGGCATGAACACATCCTCCTTTATTTCCGGTATATACCGATTATACAACGTGATTAGAGAATTGTCAATAAGAAGTGAGCGTTTTACCGCCCTGGAATTTGAAGGTCATCCGTCCGTCGGCGTGGACGGTTATCGTGTCGATAATGGTGAGCCAGAGCTTTTCGTCAAACTCGGTGAGGGCATCCAATTCCTGCACCTCAAACATAAACGCTCCGATGGCTTCTGCCTGGGCTTCCCGTTCAGCCTTTGTGGTGCGGAGTTGCTCAAGTTGTGCCTTAGCTTTTTCGTACCGCTCCACAAACCCATTGTACCGGGCGGTGTACTCCTCCTGGTTCTGCGCCGTTTGCGAATTCTCTGCAATGCAGCGTTTTGTGAGTTCGGTTACAACTTCGATCTCCTCAAGTAGGCTCTCGATTTCTGTGTCAATGCCTGTACAGTCTGTCAGAGTGGCTTGCATCAATCGGCAATCCTCAAGGATGTTGTCTTTGCTTTCGATGATAGCGTTATACAGGCGGCACAATTGAAGAAAACCAAGTGCATTCGTACAATATGAGAAAAAACAGTCATTGGAGGTCATCCCATGAAAAAGAATCTCATGTTGTGCGCGCTCCTGCTTTCCGTATTGCTTTCCGGATGCGCCGCAGAGCCATTGCAAGGGCAAACAGCAGGAAACACACCGAAAGCTCCAACGCCACAGGAAGAAACGCCTACTTCCTTTGAGCCGGTATCCACAGATTCAAGCGCTCCCGCCAAAGCCCCGACAGAAGCAGCCGATCCAGCAGCTTGCATACCAAATGAGGACAAGCACGATAGCAGCCCGAGCTTTTCTTCTGAGCCGGTAAGCGCACCCACAGAATCGAATGCGCCGACACCGGAGGAAGACCGGCAGGCACCCGTGCTTCCGGAGAAGCCGGAGAAAGCAGAAAGTCCGAAAGAGGAACCGTCCGTTCCTGCGATAACCGAGCCGGAACCTACTCCGGAAACTGAACCCGCATTTGATATCGAGCACTGGATTTCCTACGCAAAAAGCACGGCGGTGAGCTTGGGACTGACCTTGGATAGCTCGGCAACCGATTGCTGGGACAATCCGATCATCGCAAAGCCGACCTGCATCTACCTGGAGCGAGACATTAACTCACGCCTGAACAGATATGCGAAGGATGAGGAGATAGCGGCTGTCTGGATCTGGTACGAATGCGTCGGCACAAGCAGCTACCTGATTTATATCGGGTACGCATAAGCATCAACAAGTCAATACACCGAAATGAGCATCGTGGACGCACGGTGCTTTTTTCATGCCTTGAAGGAGGACAGAACGAATGAAGAAGATTCTCAAAAGAGGAATGTCGGGGCTGCTTGCAGTCCTCATGGCATTCACCGTGCTTGCGGCTTTGGCACGACCACGGCCTTCGCCGCAAGCGAAACAGCGGAGTCCTATATGATTTCCTTCCCCCGTGACGGGGACGCTGCTCAGATTTACTCCGAGGACGCATGGGGACACTCCGCCAAAAGCTATATGAATGGCTGGGCAACAGGCTCCAGCAACTACACCACACTGCACTGTATGGATTCCTTTGACGGGAAGGTGTGCTACTGCATCGAGCCCGGCCTTTCCCGAAATGTCGGCGATACCTATCACGGCTTCGGTGAGGATTTCTGGGATAACTATCCCAGCCAGTACAACAACACCATCGAGCCGGACGATATTAAGCTGCTGCTGGGCCGTATCATGCAGTATGGCTATCAGGGCAACCTTTCCACCTCGTGGAGATCGCAGAACGATTCCGATGCGGATAAACTAGCCCACGCCTTCGCTACCCAGCTGCTCGTTTGGGAAACGGTTGTGGGCGAGCGCGATGCGGACTTTGACCATGTGAGCACCGGCGGCTATGACGAGATCCTGTCGCTGGTTTCCACCAATCATCCGCTGTATAGCCGAATCATGGACTATTACGACAGCATCGAGTACAGCGTACAGAGCCATGCCGTTTGCCCCAGCTTTATGAGCAGAAGCAGCGGCGGCGCAAAGACCATTGAGCTTGCGTGGGACGCAGTCAGTACATTGCCGAGCTCACGGATACCAACCGCGTGCTGTCACAGTTTACCTTCTCTGCCAGTGAGACGGGCTTTCATTTCAGCGTGTCGGGCAACACGCTCACTATCACCACCGATACGGCTCCCAGCGGCAATGTGACGATCTCCGCAAGTCGAAGCGCTTCCCGCTGCGGCGTTCTTGTTTGGACGGACTATAAGTACGGCCCCAACGGCGGCGTTCAGGATACCATCACCTATACGGCCTCCGTCAGCGACCCTGTAAGAGCGTTTCTCAAGCTGAAGGTCAGCTATGGCGGCGCTAAAATCATCAAGACCAGCGAGGACGGCAGGGTGGACGGCATTACCTTCACCATCACCGGCGAGGGTGTCAATCAGACCGTTACCACCGACCGGAACGGTGAAATTCGCATCGACAATCTGATGCCCGGCACCTATACCGTCACCGAGCAGAGCTATGACAAGTATGTGCCCCAGGAAAGCCACAGTGTTACCGTGCTCGCCGGACAGACGGCGACGGTTTCCTTCAACAATGTACTCCGCCGCGGCGGTCTGACCGTGACCAAGACCTCCGAGGATGGGCTGAATCAGGGTGTGAAGTTCCACCTTTTTGGAACCTCTCTCAGTGGTCTGCCTGTAGATGAATTTGCTGTTACCGATGAAAACGGTGTGGCGGCTTTCAAGGATGTGCTTATCGGCACCGGCTACACACTGGAGGAGATGGACACCGCCATTCGCTATGTGGTTCCCAACAGTCAGAGCGCCGCAGTGGAATGGAACAGTGTAACCAATAAGAGCTTTTCCAACATCCTCAAGAAATTCAATGTCACCGTCACTAAGAGTGACTGTGAGGTCGGAACGGCGCAGGGCGACGCTTCGCTTGCCGGTGCCGCCTATGGCATTTATAAGGGCGATCAGCTTGCGGATACCTACTACACCGACGAGAACGGCCAGTTTACCACCGGCTATTATGCCTGCGGCGACGACTGGACGATTCGTGAGATCAGCCCCTCCGAGGGCTATCTTCTGGACAGCACCGTTTATCCTGTCGGTGCAGAGGCGGCCAATTACACCATTGAGCTGAACGCTGCGCCTGCCGTGGCTGTGACCGAGCAGGTGCAGAAGGGCAATATCGCCATCATCAAGCACACCGACAACGGCGACACACAAATTGAAACGCCCGAAGAAGGCGCGATTTTTGCCGTCTATCTGAAATCTGCCGGCAGCTATGAGGCGGCAAAGGATACGGAGCGGGACTATCTGACCTGCGATGGAAACGGCTTTGCCCAGAGCAAGGATCTGCCTACGGCGTGTACACCGTGCATCAGGTTTCCGGCTGGGAGGGTCGTGAGCTGATGAGCGACTTTGATGTGTTTATTGCTAAGAACGGCGAGACCTACCGCTACCTCATCAACAACGCTAACTTCGAGTCCTTCATTAAGGTCATCAAGGTGGATGCAGAAACCGGCAATACCATTCCCTATGCGGGTGCGGGCTTCCAGATCTTCCGTCCGGATGGCTCCAAGGTGGAAATGACCTTTACCTATCCGGAGGTTACCACCATCGACACCTTCTACACCAATGACGCCGGCATGCTCATCACGCCGGAGAAGCTGGAGTTTGGCAAGGGCTACTCCCTCAAGGAGGTCTCCGCTCCTTACGGCTATGTGCTCAGTCATGAGGCGGTCAAGTTCGATGTGGCCGAAGAGAATTCCACCGAGGAAAGCGGTGTGACGGTCGTTGCAGTGAAGCTGGGCAATTACGCGCAGAAGGGCATCATCAAGATTTCCAAAACCGGCGAGGTGTTTGCCTCTGTTGCGGCGGCGGACGGGGTCTATCAGTCGGTCTATACGGTGCAGGGTCTTGCAGGAGCAACCTATGAGGTCAAGGCAACGGAGAACATCTACACTCCGGACGGTACGCTGCGCTGCAGCGCCGGCGAGGTGGTGGATACGGTGACCACCGGCGCAGATGGCATGGCGGAGAGCAAGCCGTTGTATCTGGGAAAATACGAAATCACCGAGATGAAAGCCCCCGACGGCATGGTCATTAACAAGGACGCCCATACCGCAGAGCTTGTCTATGCCGGGCAGGAGATTGAGATCACCGAAACCGCAGCCAGCTTCTGCAATGACAGACAGAAGGCGCGGATTTCTCTTTCCAAGGTGCTGGAGCAGAACAAGCAGTTCGGTATCGGTATGAATAACGAGCTTTCCGCCGTGACCTTCGGCTTTTATGCCGCCGAGGAGCTTACTGCAGCAGACGGCTCTGTCATTCCTGCGGACGGACTGATTGAGATCATGTCTCTTGATGAAAACGGGAAAGCCGTGCTCAAGAGCGATGTTCCCTTCGGCAGCTACTATGTCAGAGAAATCAGCACCGATAGCACTATATGCTCTCCGATGAGAAGTACCCTGTGACCTTTGCCTATGCCGGTCAGGAAATCCCCGTTGTGGAGCTTGCCGTCAATGACGGAAAGAGCATTACCAACGAGATGATCTACGGAGAGATCCACGGCATGAAGAAGGATGAGGACGGCAAGGCGCTGGCCGGAGCTACCATCGGGCTGTTCCTTACAGACGGCACCGAGCCTATCCTGACCACCGTTTCCGCAGAGGGCGGCAGCTTCTCCTTTACAGGTATCCCCTATGGCGAGTATGTGGTCCGTGAAATCGCCGCGCCGGAGGGCTATGTGATGGATGAGGCCCACTATGCTGTAAAGGTGGATCAGAACGGCGCTGTGGTCGAGATCGAGATCACCAACAAGCTCATTCGCGGCAGCGTTCAGCTGACCAAGGTGGATAAAGACTATCCCGAACATCATCTGAGCGGCGCAGTCTTTGAGGTATACCGTGGCGGAAAGCTTGTGGGCCAGATGGAGGAGCTGTCCGACGGCGTCTACAAGCTGGATGATCTGCCCTACGGCGATTACACGCTGAAGGAAACCAAGGCCCCCAAGGCTTCTTCCTTGATGAGAAGACCTACAGCTTCTCCGTTAAGGAAAACGGCAAGACGGTCATCGTGGAAACCGAGGCCGGAAAGGGCTTTGTCAACCAGGCACAGACCGGAGGCATCCGCATTGAAAAGACTTCGGATGACGGCGTGCTAAAGGGCTTTACCTTCCGCGTGGAGGGCACGGATATCACCGGCAATGCCTTCAGCAAGGACTTTGTGACCGACGAAAAGGGGCAGATCCACATTGATGGCCTGCGCATCGGCGATTATGTGATCTCCGAGGTGTCCAACAAAGCCAACGAAAAGTATGAGCTTCCCGCAAATGTCACTGTAACCGTTCACGAAGGAAAGACGGTCGTTGCCAAGTTCCATAACAAGCTCAAGCCTGTTACGGATATCCCCAAGACCGGAGATACCACCAATATGCCTCTTTGGGCAGCACTTGCCGGTATCTCTGCAATCGGTGCAGGTGCGGCGGCTTTCTTTACCTTCCGAAAAAAGAAGGAGGTAGGCAAGCATGAGCGCTAAGGTCATCATCGGCATCGGTCTTGTGGTGTTTATTATCGCAGGCTGATCGTTCTTCGCCTGAAGAACAGAAAGTAAAAACGGCAAGGGGCGGCATCCGCCAAAAGATGCGCCCCATTTGCAAAAGGAGACGCTATGGAAGAGACAAGAAAAATCGGAGATTACTCCGTAAAGTATTCCATGTATATCGGGCACAAGGATATTGCTCTGGGTGAGAATCCCAACGCCTACAAGGATGAACGGTATATGTGCTGCTTCGTAGAGACCAACGCTATTTTCGAGCGCTATTCCGGAGTGCTGGTCAGCGACGATTTTGCGGAGATTGCAAAGGTGTTCGGACAGCGCGTAGCGGATGCAGCCGAGGAGATTATTCAGGAAAACGAGAGAGCCTGTCAGGAGGTCGGCATAAATGAGGAACTCATGGCAGAAAGCTGCGCGCCGGTTTCCTACAAAGATTCCATTGAGAACAAGGTGGTTGTCATCAAGGGCAGCATTCTCCGGCCTGAGTTCCGCCATGCCAATCACCAGCTCATGCTGTGTACCGGCGGCTTTGGCGCGCAGGCAAATGCGCGAGGCCGTACCTGCTGTTGCATTTCTCTGTACGACGGGAGAAAGACCTCCTTTTATCGCACGGATTTTCTCGGCGTCATGGATGAAAAGAAGCTTCCCGAATGGGCGCAGAAGGGCTTGGAGAAAGCAAAAGAGATGCACGCGCAGGAAAAGAAGCCGGCTAAAGAAAGAGGTGACGCAAGATGATCGAGTATGAAAAAAGAGCAATGATCGAGGCGGAGGACAAATATACCTTCCGCCAGAGCACGCAGATTTCCATGCAAACCGGACTGATCGGCCACCTCCGCTGATATGGACACGGACGGCAACGGCTTTTTCAGCAGCTGGTTTGATTTCCGGGAGGAGCTGAAAACCGATGAGTTCAAGGCAGAGCTTGATGATGTAATCAACTCTCTGCGTGAGGAAGGCGACATTCTTCATAACCGCAGGGCGCTTGCCAAGTACTGCTATTGCACACCCCAAAGCCGGATGCAGGAGGAGCCGGGCTACTATGGCGTTCGTGTGGATACCGAAAAATATGCCTATCTTCTGCGCCTGAACCCGGACAGGGGCGAATACAACCTGTACTGCTATTGCTATCGCCGGGATTGGCTCGATCAGCACCTGAAGGACGCAGAGAAAGGAATCCGTTTTATTGACAGCCATTACAAGGAGCTGTTTCGCATTCCGGATGGCGGCAAGGTGAAAATCCACTATTCGTGGAATGAAGACCAGATTCGCACCTGCCGGTATATCGACGACTACCATGTGGAGATCGGGAGCAACCTCTATCATATCTGCGAGTTTGCCGAGCGTATGGAATACGGCGGCCATACCTGCGAGCCGATTCGGGACAACCTGCCCGAGCAGTGCTACAGCGTCCTTTCCGGCAGCGACGAAATCATTATCATCAATCGCGGTGAAAAGGGCTATTTCAAGACGGACATTCCCGTTACCGACAAGGACGAAGCCCGGAGCATCGTGAACGAGTACAACACAAAGCTCGGCGTCAGCCGAGCGCAGGAAGAAGCCATGAAGGCCGGTTCTATGTTCGGCTTTCAGGTGCCCGCCGCTGACCCGAGAAATTATGACGCAGACGGAAAGCCTGTGATGCCGAAGGACAGAGGTGATGCAAGATGAGTGAGAGTGATTATCGCATCTGGTCCAATGCTGACCTTGATTATGAAGAGTGGAAGGACTGGATGGAAGAAGAATATCCGACGCTTTCCGAGGACGACCGCGTCGCCATGATGTATGAGGAAAACGGGCACTACCTTGAGGACGAACGACTCAATCTGGACATTCAACTTTCCCAGCCCATTCTGGTTGTTGCCGATCTGGGGCTTTGGAATGGCAGGCGCACGGGATACAAAGAAATTCCCAGCGGCAATATCCGCGACTGCCTTTACTCTGATTACGACTACACCACATGGTATGTGGACCGAAACGGAGACTTCCGGTGCGATGATACCCACCATGACGGTACGAACCATTATCTCTATCGGGTGTATAAGGACAATATTTCGGAGGCGCAAAAGGACCGGCTCAAAGAAAAAATCTACAACGGCACAGCCACCAGAGCAGACATTGCCCGCATCACCCGCAGGCTTGGCGATGAGATCGGAAAAGTGTACGGCTGGAGCTTTCCAACCAGGCAGCGAGAGCGAGGTGAAGCACGATGAACCACGCACTGCCGAGCGAAAGTTATATTGCCAGACTGGACTATTTGGCTTTCAACGGAAAAGTATGCAGCAGCGTTGAGTACAGCGATGAGCAGCGCTTCCTGGAAGACCTGAAGGAGTCGCTCTATCACGGAGAGCCGCTGTGCGTCGTTCTCTACCGAGACCGGAACGGCAAGACGATTTCTCGTGCGTTTCTGAACGACCTGGATACACTGCCAAAAGGACTTTTCATAGAGGACAGTTCCCACAGAAAGCCGAAGGAAAGGAGTGAAGCACGATGAGGGTAAATGCCATGACAGAGAAGTTTGAGGATGTGACGGTTCTGGGGCATCCCATGCTTTTTACCTGCCTGCGGGTAGACCGCGATACCGTTCCACAGGGCATGTACATGTACGAGGTTCGCCACGATGATGACCAACAGGGCGAGCCGGTTCAGATTGCCAACTGGATCATGGTGAATCATTGGGGAACGCTGATTTCCAATAGGCCCGTCCGCTTGGAGCCCCGACCGGACGGGAGAAACGCCTACCGCGACATTGATCCTGAAAACGATTGGAACTATGAGGGCACGCTTACTACCGTGAAGGAGTACATGGAGAAGAATCCACCGGCGGTTCACAAGGAAAAAGAACACGAGTCTACAAGATAGGAGAAGCTATGGATAAGAAGAAAGCCATCTGCGAGTATCTCCGTAAACATCATGTTGGCAGAGAAAACGCCATCCACAGCAAGGAGCTTGAAAAGCTGTTTCTGCTTGACGGACGAAATATTCGCCGCAAGATCAGCGCCTTGCGACAGGATGGCTTTCCTATTTGCAGCGATGAAACGGGCTACTATTACGCAGATAACCAGAAAGAGATCAATACCACCGTCTGCCGGCTGAATGAGCTTGTGACGAAGGTGTCCAACGCCAGAACCGGGCTTTTATTTGCATCGATCCTCGGAGAGAATGCGCAGACCGTTGAGGTCACGATCAAAGTAAGATAAGGAGGGAGTTCCCATGCCGAGCAAATACAGAATCATTTTGGAGATGGCATCCCAGACTGCCAGGGATATCGCCTCCAATGCCGACCGATATACCGATTTTCTGATTACGGCGGCAAACAACTACAAGTACAGCTTTAAGGAGCAGCTGCTCATCCATGCGCAGAAGCCGGATGCAACGGCGTGTGCGGAAATTGACACATGGAATAAACTCGGCAGATGGGTAAACAAGGGCACGAAAGGCATCGCACTGCTGATCGACAGAGATGTTCCCTACAAGCTGAGACATATCTTTGATATCTCCGACACCAACAGCCGTGCCGGAAGGAACATCACCCTTTGGCAGATGAAGCCAGAGTACGAATATGCGGTATCGGAAACCTTCAGCCAGCTTCGGCGATGTGGAGGAGCCGCGAGATTTCCCGCACCTTCTCATGGATATTTCCGGTTATGCCGTGGAGGATAATCTTTCAGATTATCTCATGGAGCTGAACGCTGTCAAAGCCGGCAGCTTTCTGGAGGAGCTGGATGACACAAGCCTTGAGGCGTGGCTGAAAACCACGCTGAAAAGCAGCGTCGCTTTTATGGCGCTCTCCCGTGCGGGGTATGAGCCGAGGCGGTATTTTGACCGGGAGGATTTCAGCCACCTCTTTGATTTCAACACCGTGGAGGTCATCTCTGTGCTCGGTGCCGCAGTCAGCGATATTTCTGAGATGGTCATCCGGGAAATGGGCGAAACCGTCAAGGAAATGGAGAAGGAGGAAAAGCGGCAGAGTCGCACATTTGCGCAGACCGGTTCTTCTGCGTATCATAAGAACCGAACAGAAAACAAGGAAAGGAGCAACGAACATGGAACTGACCTATACGATGCAGGGGGACTATCTGATTCCCGATCTGACCGTGCCGGAGAGCCCGAAGCTTGGGAAGTATGGAATGCTGCGGCGGACATTCCTCCGCAAACACCGGGATGGGATCTACACCGGGATGCTGCTGAACGGAACACTGAACAGTCATCTGGAGGAAGTGGACCGGCAAGCCAACGAGATGATGGAACGCCTGACCCGACAGATGGCAGAGAAGCAGGGCGTGACGGAGCGCCTGAAAGTGGAAGATCAGATGAAATGGGTGCAGATGATGAATTCCATTCGCCACTCGGCGGAGGAAGTGATTCTGAACGACCTGATCTACGCGTAACGCTCCCCACAGTTGAACAGCAACAGGAAATCATCGCAGAAGCGGAGGAAGAAAAATCCTCCGCTTTTTCTATTTCTCAGGAGGACATCGACGCCATTCTGACACGGGGCAGCGGCATCCATCAGGCAAATTCCGCATCTATGAGCAGTTTCTCAAACAGGATTCTTCCGAGAACAATATCACCTTTTTGAAAAACGAATACGGCATCGGCGGCGCGTATCCTGCCGTTTCCGGCAGAAATCTCGATGAGAGCCACGACGCAAGGGAATCAAAATCAGCAGAGGCAGAATCTCTCGGCCCGATGCAGAACTGCTTTTGCGGTGGAATAAGGCCGAGAAGCGGATCAGGGAGCTGATTCGCACCGACCGCTATCTGAGCCAAGCAGAAAAGGACAACTATCCTGCCTACCGGGAGCAGGCAGAAGCTCGGAGGAAACAAGGTGAAATCTCTGAGGAGTTCCGGTCGATTGTCTATGATTATAACGACTTCGTGACGCAGCTCGGCGAGGAAAGCAAAGCGCTGAATCTGTATTATTTGTCAAGCTGCTGGAGCGCGTTCAGCGTGGGCGAAAAGAAAATGCACGCCCGTACTGCGGAGGGTGACTTCATCCTCCCCATGATGCGCGAAGCAATGGATACGATCATTGCGGACAACACCCACCTGACCGCACGGTGCGAAGCCATGCTGGAAGCGTTGAACAGCGATGTGGCGAAGTCCCTTGAGCCGACCTTTGATGAGCTGAACCCTCCACCGGAACCCCGGAAGGAATACCGCTATCATCTCGGCGATGCAGTCTATATCGGCACACAGGAATACGAGCTGCTGTCTTTTGACGAGAAGAAGGTCGTCCTCTTTGATACGCAGTTCCCGCTGTTTAACAAGGAGCTGACTCGTGAAGAGTTCGATAACCGGCTCAAAGAAAATCCGCTGAATGACAGGCTGCTGCAAGCTGTGGAAGAACCCCCTGTCGCAGACAATACGAAGGCGAGAATATCCCTTGACACCGGCAGCAACAAGGTTCACTGGATCTACTTCAATCCCGATGCAGATGCAGGTGGACAGTATTTTTCCGGTGACCTTGATTTCTCTGTTTTTGAAGAGCTTGTCGAGCAGTATGACATTGCCAACCATCCGGAAAACGCCGCCGACTTCCGAAATGACCTTGAAGAAATGTCGGATCAGTTCCTTGCGGACATCAATACTCCGTTCTTCATGGAAGCTGAAAATGACTATGAGATGGACTGCGATTATATCGAGTTCACGCCGGAAAACCTCCTGAAGATTCACGAGGATATTCTATCTTTAGAGGCAGACCGGGAAGCAGCGCGAGAGACTGACCGATATGAGGCGGAGTTTGGTGCGGACGGCACACGGTATTCAGAGAAACGGAAGATTTGGCAGAAGACGATTCCGAAATTGAGAGCCTAACGGACGAAGAATTGGATGCTCTGCCCATCAGCACCGTCAAAGACGGCGAGGTCGTGACCTACCCCAATGCGGAGGCCTTGCTGGATGACCAGGAAGAAGCGCTCGCCCCGCCTCCGCAGGTGAAAAAGCCTTCCAGGGTCGTGCCTCATGTGCTGCACCCGGAGATCAACACCGAGTACCGAACCAACTTCCAAATCGAGAGCGATGATATCGGCGTGGGCACACCGCTGGAACGGTTCTATCACAATATCCGTGCCATTCAGCTTCTGAATAAGCTGGATGCGGAAAGCCGATTGGCGACACCCACCGAGCAGCGCGTGCTTGCCGACTATGTGGCTGGGGCGGTCTATCCGAGTTCTTCAAGGAGGACAATCCCCATTATGCCGAGCTGAAGATGTGCTTTCCGATGAGGAATATGCGTCGGCAAGGGAATCCACGCTGACAGCCTTCTATACGCCGCCCGTAGTGATCAAGGCGGTGTACAGTGCCTTG
>ENA-OQEN01000052-OQEN01000052.1-human-gut-metagenome-genome-assembly--contig:-NODE-52-length-41586-cov-2.269471_pt1 | contig 41586 bp, 53 predicted proteins | sample MGYA00242791_ERZ504627 | MGnify/ENA primary metagenome ERZ504627 (study PRJEB26092, sample SAMD00036316) | human gut metagenome | host: Homo sapiens | study: EMG produced TPA metagenomics assembly of... | reverse complement strand
TTATTGCAAAATACACAAAATGTTTTCTGTTCTCTAAATTATATTTCTTCTTTCTCATGCTTTCCCCCGGGAACTGTCTCTGTCAGCCGATACTGTTTAAAGAGCTTCATCTGAATCAACACGATACCGATTCCCTTCACAGTCTTTATCACATCCTCACCAAGCTTGCCTGATGCGCTTCATATAGACAGTCACTGTATGGTCATACACATCGTTGCTGTCGCTCCCAGATGCAGTCAAGCACGGCATTTCTGGACACAGCCTTGTCGTGATTGGTAAAAAGCAGATCAAGTATGCGGTTTTCAAGACTTGAAAGAGCAATCACCTGTCCAGCCTTCTTGCTTCCTTTTTGTCCAAATCATAGCTTATGCTTCCTGCGTGTATGACAGATGAGCTGTCATCACTTTTCGTACGTAAAAATACGCGGTTTACCCTCGCCACAAGCTCTCTTACTGAAAAAGGCTTTGTGATGTAATCCTCCGCTCCAAGCTCAAGTCCCTTTACTATATCATTTTCCTCATCCCTTGCGGTAAGAAAAATCACCGGTGTTTTTTTCTTTTTCCAGCCTTTCGCTGTAAAAATCAAAGCCGTTCCCATCCGGAAGCGACACATCAAGCAGCACAAGGCCGGGGTGCTCACTCAAAAGCGCCCCAGCCTCCTTTAAATTGCCTGCTGTCAAAAGCTCATATTCAGGTTCTGTAAAGGTATCACACAGTCCCTCTGTTATTCCTTTATTGTCCTCTATGAGAAGTATTTTTTTCATATCAGCTCCCGCATTTCCTACAGATTTTCATTCTTGATTGTCTCAATAATGTTATTGTGTCTAAGCTTCGTCATTGATAGTTTCATGATAGCATAAATCAGCATTATTACAACCACTATACACAATATAATTGCTTTATACGGCAGCTCATAAATGATTGCGTCATCCATCCTGTTCATCATAACACATAAGAGATAGCTTATTAAAATACCAAGCGGTACACCTATTACAAGTGCCTTTACAGATATAAATACACTCTCGAGCCTGACCATTCCAGCAAACTGCTTATCTGTCATTCCAATGCTTCTTAGTGTTGCAAACTCGCGGCTTCTAAGCTCCATTCCGGTGCTTAAGGTATTGATGATATTTGTGATTCCTATTAAGGCAATGACCACAATAAGTCCGTATGCAAATACTCCAAGCAGTGTAAAGAGTGACTTTTCATCGCGCATCTCCTTATCCAGATTGCTGACATAAAAACTAATCTGCGAATACTCAGTATTTCCTTCCGTCTCCTTTTCGAATGTATCCTGATATTCATCTGCATTTTCTGCAACCACATATGCCGAATATGACGCATATCCCGGTTTAATCTCATTACCCGTTTTTTGCCGTCACCCCATAGGCTTTCAAAGCCTTTTTTGGTTCATAAACAAAAGCGTGTTGCTGTAGCCCTTATAACCTATTGGTACCTTGTCTGTGACACCTGCAATAGTTACATCCACAGTCTTTCTGACTCCGTTATTTATTGTTTCCTCGTCAACGTATCCATTGTTATCCTCTGTGCTGATTTCAGTACCACCTTCCACGGCATTATTATCCTCTGTGCTGCTTTCTGTATTGCCTTCTGCTGCATTGTCATCAGAAGAAGCATCATCATACACATTGTAGCCACACTCGATTGTATCTCCTGCTTTATATTTGTACAGCTCCATCTCTTTTTTGACATATTTAGAGCTATTCTCATTATACACATCAAATGTGCATTTATTCACAAGAATTGCTCCTGCAGCTGCATTTTTTATGCCTGCGTCGGACGCATACTTATCATACGATTTGTCATCCAAAACTGTGATTAAAAACTCTTGTGAGACATCCTCACTGTCATCATAAAGCTGCCCGCAATACTCTCCATATTCCTTTGTATACTCCGGCTTACTGACATCGAAATCATAGCCTGCTCCAACCAGATAATCCTCAGCTCCTTCAATGCCACTCAAAAGCTTAGAGAACTTTTCAATATCAATGTCTTTTTTACATGACATATTTATTCCAATATTGTAATCTGCTGATGCATATGACATCCCAACAACGCTAAATGCCATAGACATAAAGTATGATATCACAATAAAGGTTACTGAGCAGATGACAATGGATGTCACTGTGTTCTGTACTTTTATTGTTCCTCTTTATATTCTTATATGAGATAACACCTCCGATACCCCAGATTCTGCCTATAATCGCCGGTGTCTTAAGCTTTGATGACTTTATTTTAATCTCCTTTGTGTTTCTTATTGCTTCAAGCGGTGTGACCTTTGCAGCCTTTCTTGCACTGCCTGTTGCTGAGAAATAAATGGTTGCTATACTCAGTATCACAGCAAGAATAAGTGCAGGCAGTGATGTGTGAAAGCTCAAAGCAACGTTAAGCCAGCCTGCTGACAGCGCATTTACTACCTTGACAAGTATAAGCGATGCCAAAATACCACTCATGGTACCTACAGGAATACCAACCACTCCAAGCATTGCTGCCTCTGTCTTAACGCTGCTTTTTATCTGGCGCCTCGTAGCACCCACGCTTGCAAGCATGCCATACTGTCTGATTTTTTCAGTGATTGATATGTTGAAGCTGTTTTTGATACAGTACACTGATGTCAGTATGATTATCAAAGCCACAACAGCGGCCACTGTAAACAGTGCTTTAAATGAACCGTCAATCGGGAAAACGCACTCATAGCTTATAAGGTATCCATTCATATATATATCATATTTTGCATTTTCCATCTCTTTAAGAAACCTGTCACTCTCCTCAGCAGACATTTCAACAGATGAATTATTTGCTTTCTCAAACAGCTTTTCATCCACACCAATTATATCAGCAGTCACAGCATCCTTGTTTCTTAAAGCCTTTTGAGTGTATCTGCTGTACACTGTGAGTGTAGTGTCAGCTTCGCTTACCTCACTCTTTGTGCCGTTACCAATTGCTGCCAGTTCATCAGAGTATGTGACAAATGTATATCCGGCGGCACTATAGTCCTCCATTCCATAGCCCGGTCTTTCCATGATGCCTACCACCTTGTAGTGCTTTGTCACAGTATCGGTAAGTGTCTCTGCCTCATGCTCATATGCGCTGTTTTCCGATATGACACTTTCAGTGTTTGAATCATATCGCTTTCCGACATCCAGTGTTATCTCATCTCCCACCTTTATGTCGATTCGTCCGTTTGTCTTTAAGTGCCTTGGAATAACTATCTCATCCTCATTTTTTGCATGCGGCCCTCTATCAGTTAAAGCAGCCTCTCTCAAAGCCGGCCTCATCTGTTGCCATGACATATGCATACGGCTTATCCTCATTCTTGCAGCCGTCTAGCTTTGCAAAGCCCATTCCCATTGTCTCAAATGTGCTTTCAATATTTCTGTTGTTTTTAAACTCCGAAAGCTCAGACATTTTCACATTCGAAAATTTCACATGAAAGTCGCCGCCCTTTTGCTTCTGGTATTCAATCACACTGTACTGAAAGCTTGACACAAGTGTGACAAGCGCCGACAAAAGCGCTGTTGCAAGAATTATTCCGACTATCGTGACAATAGTTCTTTTCCTGTTGAGCTTTAAGTTTTTTAATGTGAGTGTCTTCATCAAATTCATCTGATTTTACCATCCTCTATCATTATTGTGCGGTCAGCCGCCTTTGCAAGCTCCATATTGTGTGTAATCATAATGATTGTCTGGTTGAGCTCACGGTTTGAGGTCTTTAAGAGATGCATAATCTCGTTGCTGGCTTTGGTATCCAGGTTTCCGGTCGGCTCATCCGCTAGCACTATAGATGGTCTCGTAATCAGGGCTCTTCCTATAGATGTGCGCTGCTGCTGTCCACCTGAGAGCTCATTTGGCAGATGAGTACGTCTCTCTGTAAGTCCAAGGCGCAAAAGCATGTCATCCATCTGTGCTTTTTCCACCTTTCTTCCATCAAGCTCCATCGGAATTGCCATGTTTTCCTCCACATTTAATATAGGTATCAGATTATAAAACTGATAAATGATGCCTACCTGTCTTCTTCTGAATATGGCAAGCTCATCATCATTCATTGCAAAATATCAGTGCCGTTTATATACACCTTTCCGCTTGTTGGCCTGTCAACACCTCCGAGCAGATGAAGCAGTGTGGATTTTCCGGAGCCGCTCGCCCCGACTATTGCCACAAACTCTCCCTTTTCCACGCTCAATGACACATCGTCCAAAGCCTTGACCTGATTTTCTCCGGCTCCATATATTTTGATAAGTGTTCTACTCTAAGCAGTTCCATTTAATTCTCCTTTTCTTCTCTATACATTTTTGAGTGCTGTGCGGTCTGTCCTTTAAAGTGCAGCCGCCCCGCGATACAAGTGTATAATACATTATGTAAAGTTACAGGTAGGTTACTTTTAAAAAATATTACAGCGTAATATAAAAACTCCGGTCAGAACAAAAAGTTTTCTGTGCCGGAGCTTATATGTTATATGTTTTATATCATATGTTTTATAATTATCTATGCCAATAATTATTTCTGCTTATATGAAGACAAAAAGTCTGCAAGCTTGCCTGTGGCATCCTTTAATATCTCTGTTCTAGGCAGATATACCACTCTGAAATGATCAGGCTTATCCCAGTTGAAGCCGCCGCCGTGGATTATGAGTATCTTCTTCTCACGAAGCAGATCAAGTGCAAACTGTTCATCGTTTGTGATGTTGAACCTTGCAGTATCAATCTTTGGGAATATGTAAAATGCTGCCTTTGGCTTTACTGCCGAAATTCCCGGTATATCGTTTAATGCCTTGTAGACGTACTCTCTCTGCTCATAGATTCGTCCGCCCGGCACAATATACTCGCCTACACTCTGATATCCGCCTAATGCCGTCTGCACTATCGACTGCGCCGGAACATTCGAGCAAAGACGCATGTTTGAGAGCATGTTGAGACCCTCGATATAGTCCTTTCCGAGCGCCTTGTTGCCGCTTAAAACCATCCATCCGATACGATAGCCTGCTATCATATGTGACTTAGAAAGACCGCTGAAGGTCACACAGAAGAGGTCCGGTGCAAGCGACGCAATAGACACATGCTCATAGTCATCCATCACAAGCCTGTCATATATCTCATCCGAAAAAATCATGAGCTCGTGCTCTCTTGCCACATCAACTATCTGCTGCAGCACCTCCCTTGGATAGAGCGCTCCCGTAGGGTTATTAGGGTTTATTATTACGATTGCCTTTGTCTTGTCTGTAATCTTCTTTTTGATATCCTCTATGTCCGGATACCACTCTGACTGCTCATCACAGATATAGTGCACTGCCGTGCCTCCCGCAAGTGTAACGCAGGCTGTCCAAAGCGGATAGTCCGGTGCCGGCACCAGCACCTCATCACCGTTGTCAAGAAGCGCTGACATGCTTAAGTTTATAAGCTCGCTGACTCCGTTTCCGGTGTAGATATCCTCAACCGTCACATTAGGAAGCTTTTTGAGCTGTGCATATTGCATGATTGCTTTTCTTGCGGAAAAAAGTCCCTTGGAGTTGGAATACCCCTCACAGTCCGTGAGCTGGCGAGACATATCATATATCACCTCATCAGGTGTCCTGAAGCCAAACGGCGCCGGATTTCCTATATTGAGCTTCAACACATTTGTGCCGTTTTCCTCCATGCGGCCGCCTCATCCACCACTGGTCCTCTTACATCATAAAGCACATTATCTAATTTTCTGGATTTTCCAAATTCTCTCATCCTGACAATCTCCTTTTATTTTCGTAACAATTCCTGTATCCGTAATCATATCCATCTACCTAAAAGCTCAAAAACAGCCTCAGCATCAAATACCACCTGCTTTACCTTATCAACCTCTATCTGATAAAGTGCATTTGCTGCCAGATGCTCTGCAGCCTGCTCGAGATCTCTTATGCCGATGTGTTCTCGTGAAGCTTAATCACTGCATCAAGTCCGTCCTCTGTGAGAACGCACTCCTCCTCCTTCATTCCCATTCGCTCAAATACCTTGCGCAGGGCAAATCTCTGGAAGATGACCTTCTTCTCTTCATCGGTATAGTCCGGAATATCAATCACCGCAAAACGTGACATAAGCGGTGCAGAAATCTGGGATTTATCATTGGCTGTTGCAATCGGATATACTCCGACGGTCGGCACCATACACTCCATATAGTTGTCTGTAAAGCCCAGATTGTCAAGCAGTGTCAAAAGCACATCTGCCGGATTTCCGTTGCCGTTTTTGCTTGAGGCCTTGTCGAGCTCATTGATGATAAATACAAGATTTGACTCTCCCGCCTGTGAAAATGCCTCCATAATGATTCCCGGCTTTGCGTTTGAATAGATTCTTGAGCTTCCTGTGAGCTGCTCTGCATCATTTATGGAGCTCATATCGAGTGTGGTCCATGGAAGCTTGAGTATACGTGCAACAGCATATGCAATCTGTGACTTTCCGGTTCCTGCCGGTCCACAGAGCAGCAGTCCGTAGGCAGGAAGTGTATGAGTCCTGTTTATCTGGATAATGGTCTCAATGATTCTCTGCTTCACGCTCTCCATGCCATAGAGCTCCTCATCGAGTATGCGCCTTGCCTCCACAGGGTCAATTGCCTCAAAGTAATTTCCCTTCCACTGGATATTCATCATGATGGAAAGTGCTCTCTGCGCATGGCGTCTCTCCTCAGGTGATACCTCGCTTGAACGCGCAACTGCCAGATTTCTTCTGGCCCACAGCAGTATATTGTCAGGCAGTGTACGGCCTGCACAGGTCATGAAATCTGTGATGCTCTGTATACTGGTGAGCTTCATGCTGTCGCCCTCTTCCTCGTAATCATCGAGATCAGGTTCATCCTCAGGCATGGTGCTGGCAAAGAGCCTTTCCATCATATACTGCAGGAATCCGTCCTCTGCAGACAGCTTTGTGCCTCTGCCGAGAGACACCTCCCTCACCCTGTATACTGCGTATCCGTCAGGTGTATTGGCTCCTGAAAGCTGTACTTTTATGTGATTTTCGCCAAGCCACTTAAAAAGGCTAACGAAGCGGGAATCAATGCGCAGGATATCTGCACTGATTACCACGTCACCATCCTCAAATTCAAAGGATGTACGCTTTATCGGATTTGTAAACATACCGAGCGCATGATGCGCCCATTCCTTTTGCTTATTGTCTATCACAACAATCGGTTTATCGGCCGATGCCTTGGTCTCTGTCGAATGAAATGTCTCATATGTACACTCCGGATGCTCGTTTGCTACCGGTGTATCGCTAAAATCAAATACTGGCATTTTTATTCCTCTCTTTTCATAATTGTATTCTTCATCATACCCTGTCAAAGGCTATGTCCTGTACCACCTCGCCCGCGATGATAAGTCCTGCCACTGATGGTACAAATGCAAGGCTTCCGGGAATATCCCTGCGCTCTGTGCACTTGTGTTCGGCACCCGGCGGCAGATGCAGTTGCTTCTGCAGCTTATAGACATATCCTCTATCGGTCTTGTAGGCTTCTCCTCAGAGTATACCACCTTGAGCTTTTTCACGCCACGTTTTTTAAGCTCACGGCGCATGACCTTTGCAAGAGGACACATGCTGGTCTTATATATATCAGCACCTTAAATGCACTTGCATCCAGCTTATTTCCCGCTCCCATACTGCTTATGATAGGGACATTCTTCTCCTGTGCCTTCATGACAAGCGCAATCTTTGCTGTGACCGTATCAACCGCGTCAACTATATAATCATACTCTTCAAACGGAAATTCATCAGCATTTTCCGGCAAAAAGAAGCACCTGTGCGTCACGACACTGACATCAGGATTAATATCATGAATCCTCTCCTCCATCACATCTGTCTTGTATTTTCCTATGGTCTTTCGGGTTGCGATTATCTGCCTGTTTAGATTTGTAAGACACACCTTGTCATCATCGATAAGGTCAATCGCTCCCACGCCGCTTCTGACTAGTGCTCGCAGACATATCCGCCCACTCCTCCTATTCCAAATACTGCGACTCTTGCGCCCTTTAGCCTATCCATCGCCTCTTTTCCAAGCAAAAGCTGTGTTCTTGAAAACTGATTTAACATTTATTTCTCCTTTTCATCCCTGACCACGCCGACACCGGCAGAAATCAGGAGTCTTACTGTATCCTTAAGCATACTCCAGTCAGCCTTTGACAGCTCATCGGCAGCCTTTATCATCTCAATGAGCTGCTTAAATGACATCTGGTCAAGGTTCTCAAAATTGGAGTCCGATGCAATTGAAAAAAGCACATTTACAAACTGCTTTCGCTGCGCCTCATCCATGCTGCCTATCCAGTTTCTGAGTGTCTTGTCAAGGCGCACACTGTTTTTGTCCAGCCCATCCGCCTTTATGATACTTCCGCCCATTATCTCCCAGGAAAAAGCATCATGTTGCAGCGGCCCCGAATTATGGCTTCTTACCACCTCATAATTGTCCACATGCTCAAGCAATAAGCCAACAATAGACGACTGTGGCAGAAATGTCTCTATTCTGTCAAAAATTCTTTTGTAGCCTGCCGTATATATCATCTTGTGATTGAAGCCCGGCCCGTCAAAATTAAACACCTTAATAATGACATCCTGCACCTCTTTATCCACATGCATGGCGGCAAACACTGCCAGATTTCCACCCTTTGAGTGTCCGCCTATCCACAGCTTTCCTGTATTGATGCTTTTATTGTTGATATTTTCATCATCTAAGCTTTATCATTTATGCTTTTTCATTTATGCCCCTATCATCATTGCATATATATGCTGCCACCTGCTTTAAATATTTTTTCGCCTTGTTCTGTCCCGGTGTCTCATCGAGATAGCTTAGATTAAAGTTTTCCTTCCAGCCGACCACGGAATGGTCTGTACCACTGTAGGAAATGAAATATGTGCCGTCAGGCAGTTCTATCGTAACCGCAGAAAACTGCGACTCCTCTTTTTCACTAATATCGTATATATAATATCTCAAAATGCAGTCAGCATAGCGCCTTGAGTGCGCCAGCTTTTGAAGCAGCCTCGCGGAGTGGCGGAAAAGATTAGGCATCTGCTCAATCTCATCATCACTGTGATCCGCACAGTAAAGACTTGAAAGCTGTTTTATCGTAAGGTATGACTTCTTTGCATCCGGCATATATGGCTTCATCTGCACATAAATAAGCTGTGAAAAAATCAGTCCGTCCACCTCATTTACATGCACCTCATCAAAGCCTATATCTCCACGCCAGTCAATATAATCCATGATATCTGCCATACAATGCCCTCCTGAAATATATCTGTCTTATTCATCATAGTGATCTAGGAAGCTGTGCTTTATGCCATCCTTTTTATATGCTACAACCGTAGCCAGATTTACATTCTCCACGCTCTTAAATATATTTGCCTCGACAAAAGGATTCACCTTTTTAAGATTAGCGATGAGCTGCTTTATCTCAACACGCTTTGAGCGGTTTTCCTCATTATTGCAGGTGGTACAGGTATCTGTAAACTTGCAGGCACACTGTATGAAATGCAGACCGTTGTAATCACGCCATGCCTTGATATCGTCCTCCCTGACCAGGTAAAGAGGCCTGATAAGCTCCATGCCCTCAAAGTTTGTGCTGTGAAGCTTAGGCATCATGGTCTGTACCTGTGCCCCGTAGAGCATGCCCATGAGTATCGTCTCGATAACATCATCATAATGATGTCCGAGCGCAATTTTGTTGCAGCCCAGCTCCTTTGCAAATGCATACAGATGTCCTCTTCTCATCCTCGCACATAAATAGCATGGCGATTTTTCGATATCATATACAGCATCAAATATATCTGACTCAAAAATAGTGGCAGGGATGCCAAGTTCCTGCAGTTTTCCTCTATGACATGCCTGTTTGCCTCATTGTAGCCCGGTCCATGACTAGAAACTTCACATCAAAATCAAACTTGTTGTGATGCTTAAGCTCCTGAAAAAGCTTTGCCATGAGCATGGAATCCTTACCTCCCGAAATACACACCGCAATCTTATCCCCCGGCTTTACAAGCTCATAGGTGTTTATCGCCTTTGTAAACTTGCGCCAGATGGATTTCTTAAATTTCTTTCTGATGCTTTGCTCCACATCTGCCTTTATATCGCGCTCTGCCACCTCATCCTCTTTCATGGCATCAAGCAGCCAGCTTATATAACCTCCCTTTAAGCTTGCCGCATCAAAACCTTTTTCTGTGAGATACTCTGCCACGTCCACACTCGTCTTACCACGACTGCAGACTATGACAAGCTTCTTATCATGTGGCACCCTCTCATCTGACTCTATTTCCTCTGCCTGAATATTGAGTGCTCCCTTTATGGCACCGTGCGCCACCTCTTCCTCACTTCTTATATCTATTATCTGATAGCTGTTACTATCCAGCTTTTTAACTTCTTCTATACTAAGCTGCATTTTATTTCTCCTATACTATTTCCGCAATGACTTTATTTCCTGAAATATCCTGTACTCATAATATGCCGTCACCACAAGGATGAGCCCTATCATAATGAGGCTGTATACATCGCGGATTGCTATTCCAAACGCATCACACACGCATGGCACCAGAAGCCCCGCAGTAAAAACAAGCTTTACAAACATCAAAAGCCTGAGTGAATACTTCTGATATTGCCCACACACAGCTCCGCTGCTATGTGATTTAGCTTTTCCGGATAATGCTGCAGCCATGTGATTGCAATGTATACAAGCAAAAGCACAAGTATATTGGCCACAAACTTAAATACCTGTATGTGATAGCACACTCCATAATAAATCTGTAAGCCTATATACGCAAGAGCTAAAAGCGCATCTATTGCCTCAAGCACCGCCGAAGCAAAGGTCATATCTCTTTTTCTCATATAAATCTACTACCTTTCATTAACACCTTAAACACGTAAAAATAAGGTAAAACGATATTGTTTTTCTTTAAACTATCTAATTTTATCATATTATGGACTATCTTTCTAGAAAAATTGTGATATAATAATCAGGTTAAAGGAATTTTATTTAAAAATTAATAATACAACGAGGTTTAATCGAAAATGAGCAAATTAACAATACCAAAGAACTATTCTTCGGCACTGAATCTTCACGATACACAGCTTGCCATCAAGACTGTTAAGGATTTCTTCCAGGGCATGCTCGCACAGCGTCTTTCCCTGACACGTGTTTCAGCACCGCTTTTCGTTGATCCTACCACAGGCTTAAACGATAACTTAAACGGATATGAAAGACCTGTTACCTTCGGCATCCTTGAGCAGGGTGACAAGGAGCTGAGGTCGTTCACTCCCTTGCCAAGTGGAAGAGATATGCATTAAAGAAATACGGCTTCTCTCTCGGCGAGGGCATCTACACAGATATGAATGCCATAAGACGTGATGAGGAGACTGACAATATCCACTCTATATTTGTTGACCAGTGGGACTGGGAAAAGGTCATCCGCAAGGAGGACAGAAACTTAGACTTCCTTAAGGAAACAGTAAAGACAGTATACAAATGCCTGCGCAAGACCGAGCAGTACATGGCTATACAGTACGACTACATAGATTTGATTCTGCCAAAGGATATCACCTTTATCACCACATCAGAGCTTGAGGAAATGTTCCCGGACAATACTCCAAAGGAGCGCGAGTATTATTTTGCAAAGGCAAAGGTGCAATCTGTGTAATGCAGATTGGTGACAAGCTTGCAAACGGAGAGCCTCACGACGGACGTGCCCCTGACTATGACGACTGGGCTTTAAACGCTGATATCATCGTGTACTATCCTGTTCTTGATATCGCACTTGAGCTTTCATCAATGGGTATCCGTGTAGATGAAAAAGCCCTAAAGGAACAGCTTGACAAGGCCGGATGTCCTGAGCGTGCTAAGCTTCCATTCCAGAAGGCTATCCTCAACAAGGAGCTTCCGTACACTATCGGAGGCGGAATCGGACAGTCACGAATCTGTATGTTCTTCCTCAGAAAGGCTCATATCGGTGAGGTACAAAGCTCACTGTGGCCTGATGAGACAATTAAGGAATGTGAGGAGCATGGTATTCAATTGCTATAATCTGCATACCATACTTTACTGTTTGTTATTAAAAACCTGCTGTGTCAGACAAGCATGACACAGCAGGTTTTTTATTTCTTATTTTTAATTTTTCCATATGCATCACAAACATCAGCATAAATGCATGTGTTGCTGCTATTATCTACACAAACATCCTCCATGCAGCCCTGATCTGCGAACCCAGCCTCTCAAACTGCCAGTGGGTATTGCTCTTTATGATACTGTTTGGATCATTTATAGTAAAGCCCTCATCATCATAGCCTGTGATCACCATAAAATGTCCCTTTTCTGTGAAATCTCCCGGACCGACATTTACGACTATCAGATTGCCCTCATCAAGCCTTTCTTTAAATGTATCCTCATCCACCTTTATAGTCTTTGCATTTACCCCGTAGTGCCTGCAGCCCTTGCTTATAAGATTCCATGCACTTCCGGAGCCATCCACACTGTAGCCGGCCTCCTTTGCATACTCTGCCACCGCAAGAGGGGATGCCTGTGCATCATGTGTCAGATATAATACAACCATCGAAAGTGCAGTCGGACCGCAGCCACTCGCCGCAAAATAATTGCCACTGTACTTTTCATAGCCCCATCTCTTATCCCACTGCTGCAAAAGAGGTACTGTATCCTGCGAGGCCTCTGCCGTCAGATCAATATCATGCTCTTTCGAATGCTCCTTAGGATACTCATATATGAAGTCAATTGCCTCATCATTTTTCTTTGCAAGCTCCTTTAGCTGCCCCGGATACTTTGCACTGTGAAGTATCTCATCAAGCTTCGTTTCCTTGTCAGGCTCACTGTCTTGCTCCGCAGAGTTTACATCAGCCTCTGAGCTGTTTTGCTTTTTTTCTGAATCCATTTTAGATGCGGTAAGTGAATTATTATTCTTCTGCACATCAACATCTCTTGATTGCGTCTTATTATCAGCACCTACCACCGCGTCAGCTACGGGAACTAAAAGCTGCATGCCACACGCCAGAAATGTTGTTATGATTATCGCTGCACAAAGAACTATTGCGCCTATTTTCATGCGCCTGTCGCGGTGCCTTGCACGTTTTATGCTTCCCTGCCTTCTATGAGTTTTCTTATGTGTCTTTCCCATTGTTCTCCTCTTACTATTACAGCTTATCAACCTCATCCATCCAGATACGTCCACACGCATCAGAAGGCATCCTTAGGTCTCCTCTCGGTGAGACCGCCACTGTTCCTACCTTTGGTCCATCCGGCAGACATGAGCGCTTGAACTGCTGTGCAAAAATCTGCGATAGAAGTTCTTAAGCCATTTGAGAATAAACTCATCATCATATTTTCCTTCAAATGCTATCCTTGCAAGGCGGTAAACCTTGGCAGGAGCATAGCCGCAGCGCAGCATATTGTAAAGGAAGAAGTCATGCAGCTCATAAGGGCCCACAAGATCCTCTGTCTTCTGTGAAATCTTACCGTTTTCAGGTGGTAAAAGCTCAGGAGAAACAGGTGTATCAAGCACATCAAGAAGTGTACTTTCCAGCAAATCGCTGCCACAGGTATCTGCATAGTATTTTACCAGATGGCGCACCAGAGTCTTTGGAACCGAAGCATTTACCGCATACATGGACATATGGTCTCCGTTGTAGGTCGCCCAGCCGAGTGCCAGCTCTGACAAATCTCCTGTACCTATAACCATTCCGTTTTCCTTGTTTGCGATATCCATAAGTATCTGTGTGCGCTCACGTGCCTGTCCATTCTCGTAGGTGACATCATGCACAGACGGATCCTGTCCGATATCCCTGAAATGTATATTTACGGCATCCTTTATATCCACCTCGATAAATGTAGCTCCAAGGCATTTAATGAGATTTACCGCATTGTCATATGTGCGGTCCGTTGTTCCAAAGCCCGGCATAGTAACTGCCGCTATATCCTTGTGATCCTTTCCCAAAAGGTCAAATGCTCTCACCGTGACAAGCAGTGCCAGTGTGGAGTCGAGTCCTCCTGAAATACCTATAACTGCTGTCTTGCAGTTGGTATGCTCTAATCTCTTTTTAAGCCCCATAGCCTGAATCATAAGAATCTCATCACAGCGTCTGTCCCTGTCTGTCTTATCTGCAGGAACAAAAGGAGCCGGATTTACATAGCGGCTAAGAATGGTATCCTTTACCTCAAGATCAAACTCAGCATCTGTGATCATCCTCACAACAAATGTTGTCATCCTGCGCCTCTCAGTCTCTATTCTTTCCACATCAAACTCGCTGTATATAGTCTCATTTGTAAAGCGCTTTGACTCGGCAAGCACATTTCCGTTTTCACAGATGAGATTGTGTCCTGAGTAGACCACATCCTGTGTGGACTCACCGTCTCCCGCTGACGCATAAATATATCCACAGATTAATCTGGCAGACTGTCCGCTCACAAGCTCTCTCCTGTATATTGCCTTGCCTGTCACCTCATCTGATGCAGACAGATTTACAATCACAGTAGCACCAGACATCGCGTGTCTGATGCTCGGCGGGTTCGGAGTCCAAAGATCCTCACAAAGCTCCACCGCTATCTTAAGCTTTGGCAGCTGCTTGCAGCTAAAAATAAAATCAGTATCTACAGACACCTGCTGTCCATTTTTCAGTGTGACATATGTGCTAAGGTTTTCTCCCGATGCAAAATGCCTTGCCTCATAAAACTCATTATAGTTTGGCAGAAATGTCTTTGGCACCATGCAAGCACCTCTCCGCGCCGATACAACATGCCCGCCATATTATAGAGCATGCCGTTTATCTCATATGGAAGCCCTATGAAAAATATGCCGTCAAGGCTCCTGCTGTAATCAGCTATCCCTATAAGTCATCCTCTGCTGCAGCTATGAGCTTATCCTGCCAGAAAAGATCCTGACAGGTGTATCCGGTAATGCAAAGCTCCGGGAAAACAACCACCTTTGCCCCGTTGTCAGTGCACTCCTTCATAAGAGCTTTAATAAGCTGTCCGTTGTATACAGTATCAGCTACCTTTACCTTTGGTGTCGCTGCAGCGACCTTTATATATCCGTCCTTCAATTAGCGCATCTCCTTCAACTCATCCACCGTAAACTCATATGCCTTATTACAGAACTGGCACTTTACCTCAATGCTCTCGCCATCTGCGATAATGGAATCAAGATCCTTTTTGCTAAGTGTGGAAAGTGCTCTGCTCACACGCTCCTTTGAGCAGTCACAGTGGAAGCGTGTCTCTGTCGTATCTGTGATTTCAAGCCCGAAATCCCCTAAAATTTCCTCAAGTATCTGCTCCGGAGTCAGCCCCCTGTCAAGCATCTGTGTCACCGAATCAATCTCTGTGATTTTCTTTTCAAGCCTGTCCACAACCTCATCCGGTGTAAACGGCATAAGCTGGATGATAAATCCACCGGCCTGCTTTACGCTCTGGTCCTTATCCACCAGCACGCCAAGACCAACCGCCGATGGAATCTGCTCAGATGTGGCAAAATAATAGGTCAGATCCTCAGCTATCTCACCTGTTTTAAGCTCACACTGACCTGAGTACGGCTCCTTTAAGCCATATCCTTTATAACTGTGAGTATTCCAAGATCAAGCGCTCCACCCACATCGAGCTTGCCTGCCGCATTGAGTGGCAGCTCAACCTGTGGATTTATGGCAAAGCCCTTTACATTGCCGTGCGAATCTGCTGTGACGGTAAGTCCCTTTGCAGGTCCGCTGCACTGTATCTGAAGAGTTATGATATCCTTATCGCCCTTCATCATAGCTCCCATCATGGCTCCCGCAGAAAGAAGTCTGCCAAGTGCCGCCGTCATGACAGGTGTTGTCATGTGATCCTCTCTGGCGGTCTCCACCATCTCCCTTGATGTTACAGCAAATGCTCTGATATTAGCATCCGCCGCTGTTGCTCTTACTATATAATCTGACATAATTTACCTCTCATTATCTAATTCTATGCTTTATGTGCAATTACAGTGACCTTCTCACTGTCACACTTCACCTGATCGTCTGTGTACGCATCATACACCGCATCAAACACAAGTCCCGACTGCTCAAGAAGCTCCTTAAGCTCTGAAATCTCATAGCATCTCTGGAAATGAGTTTCCTCAAACTTCTTGTAGATGTCATCCTCATCCTCTGACTGCTCCTTTATAAAAAGTGTCAGGTCATACTCGTTTATTTTCTCATCGGCATCATAATAATTGTCCCATATAAAGCTGCCTCATCACGGTTTTCAGCTATGGTATTATCAGCCATGAGCACCTCATATTTGTATGGAGTATTGATATCAAATATAAAAATGCCACCCTCTTTGAGACTTTCGCTCACGCAGAAAAAAACTGCCTGCAGATCCTCAGGCTCAAGAATGTAATTGATGCTGTCACATGCGCTTACGACGGCACTCACCTTTTCTCCCGGTTCAAACTCTCTCATATCCTGCATCAGATAAAGGATTCTGTCATCCTCTCTCTCAAGTGCCATATCAAGCATGTCAAAAGAATTGTCAATGCCTATCATATCATAGCCTGCATCTGCAAGAAGCGTGGTAAGCTTTCCCGTACCACAGCCTAAGTCCACGACATATCCACTGTCTATGCCATTTGCACGCAGTTTTTCGACAATATATCTGCTCCACACCTCATATGGCACATTGTCCATGAACATGTCATACACCCGGGCAAAACTCGTGTATGCTTCCATAATTACCTCATTTCGTGTTTCTATTTACCGTAACTATTCAGAACCATCCCACGCACATTCGCAAAAACGCACGATACTCGTGCTTTCCCGCTGCTTTGCAGCTAATTTTGCTCATATGTGTGGGGGTGGCTCTATTCGAGCCACCTTGAGAACAAGAAAACCTGCTGCTTACATGCGAGCATGACGCATCAGCTTTTTTGTTCTCAGTGGTTCTGAATAGTTACTATTGATTATATAATAACAATTAAATGTCTCAAAATCAAGGTTGATATAAGGCACAAAAACCATTATACTAAGCATATGATTGATAATTACGAACACTACATAACAAAAAACATCAAAGCATTTTACAAAAGGCGTCTTTTCTCTCCGATTGTATACATCATTCTGCTTACCGTGCTATGGTTTGCATTTTCACTCGGAGATATTTTATCGCCCATACACATTGACGATTCTGTCAGCTTTGAAGCTGCATACAAGGATTCGGACAGATATGTAAAAACCACCCTTAAAAAGCTTTACTTTACCGGCTACACCATGAAGGACGGCAACGATATCAAGGGCTATTACTACTACTGCATGCGTGATAAGCACTGCTCTATTGTACTGCTTGCACCATCCACCTGTGAGGAGGGTCTGCCCTCTATCGACAAACTCACGGTGGTCGGTAAAATCGTAAAGGGAAAGGGCACCTACACACAGTTTGTAAATAAACTGTCTAAGGATCTGAGTTGGGATTCCAAGGGACTCTCCGATACCATAACAGGCTACTATCTTAATGAGCCTGAGTACCATTTGAAAACTACTATTTTTATGTTTGTTTTTTATTTTGGCACTCTCATCTATGCTGTTATCAGCCTGATATTCTACATCCTATGCATCAGGTTTCCTGTTTTGGCACCGGCATGTCAGAATCTTGTTGTATTTGGCAATCCGCACAAGCTGCTTGCCGAGGCTGAGGAGGAGCTTGCGACACTGCCACAGCTTGCCACCGAGGACATGTTTATCACAGAGCACTATTTTATCATGACCTCGCCTTATGGCAATGCATCGTGCCTATCAAAGAGATTTTATGGATTTACAAATACTCTACCCTGCACAAGATTCTGTGGTATCATTTCAGCATCTCATATACACTGCATATTTCCGCAAATAAGCATCTGTATATTCATTGTCCGAAGAACACGAAGTCTGATATCGATGGTATCATCGATTATCTGGCTGAGGCTAATCATGATATTCTGGTTGGTTTCAGTGAGGAAAACAGATTGAAGGTGCAGGCTGTTCAGGGGAAACCGCTGCATATTGAGAGGCTTCTTGCGTGGAAGAAGAAATAAAGCGTTTTAAGTTTATTGGATTAAATGACAAAGCCTCGCAGGAGCACTTGCTGCAAAATACGCTCATACTAAGCGGATTTTACAGCAGTGTTCCTGCGAGGCTCCTGTTTGTTGCAGTGTCCAGAGATTTTTGCTATTTTTTAAAATCCAAATAGATGCCTGTCCGCACCGCATATCTGCCACTAAACGAATACTGAATATTTACCAATTTCATTACCTGCTGCATTAACATTCATGGATTGAACCATAACAAGACCTAATGATAAAATTACTGAAAATATCCTCTTGCACATTTTTTTACTCATATAACTGCCTCCTTTGGTCTATTTTTTGCTATCCCACACAAAACAAAACTCCTTAATTAAAAAACCTTTTTTTACTTCTACATATCCCATCACCTCATCATTCAAATAAAGTATCCATCTTTCATCCTGTTTCTTAATTATCAACTCCTGTAATTGACACATCTCATATGCATATTCATGTTTTTGGACAACCTCAAATAAAAAGCTCTCATTGATTTCCTTTCGTGTATAATATGTAGAAATATATGCCTCATCATTCTCTTCACTTCCCAATTCAACACAATCCCTATTATCACTTCCTAAAATGAAATAATACACTAATTTATCCATTGTAGAATTTACTTTCATCGCTGAACCCATCATCAGACAACCAATCAAAAAATAATTGTCCAAAACAAATATATTCCCCAATAAGCAGCTTTGCTTTTGACAATATTCTTATCACGATGTCTCCCAAAGCACATAAGATGTGTTAATTGTCTTGGATAAGAAAATAATCAAAAAAGCTGAAACAACTATATAACATATTTTCATTTTATTATCTCTCTCTTAATCAAAATTCCTAAATTGGATGTTTCCTGAAAAACACTTTATTCAGAACGATTTATTGTATCATTTGTAAACTCAACAATAATGTTCTTATTGGTGCTCAGTGTGATTCGGTGGTTGTTATTCATGGTAAAAGACTCCAATCTATAGGTTTTGTTACGTCTATTTTACCATATATTTTCTTCACCTGGTGGGTGAATAATGATATGAACAACAAAGTATCGCAAAAGCTTGAAATTATAGGATTTAAGGAGTCTGTGAAGAAATATACTACCATTTATTTCTTTATTTATTTTCTCTATTACATTTATGTTCTACCGGTCTTTTCGGTTGATGAAATATCCCCAAACAAAACGGAGGATCACCACTGGCTCTCTTAATCTCATTTCTTATCACCCTCTCCACAACCTTCAATACCTTTTTGTTAATTTTCTTCATTTCTCTTTACCTCCTGTTTTAATATTTTAGCTATCAGCAACAGAACCGCACATAATATAACAGCAACTGCCATATGGCAAACATACATCATATCGGCTCCGAGCAAAGTAAAAGTGTAAATAACACACACTTCAACTGCACACAAAATTCTTGCCGCCCTCTTTGATTCTGACAGTTCTACCGCATCCATATGTATGTTGGGATGATTAACAGTCCCTATAACTTCAACTATGCAAATTGCAACTAATAATAATCCAAAAACCAGCTGCGGATAGTCAACCAGAACCATACATAAACCTAAGACAAGCATATAAGTAACCACTGTACCCAAATAACATTGAAAAAAGGTATTCATATGATATCCGCCTGTTCTTTTTCTTAATGACAAAAAGAATAACAAAAAGAATGCTGTTGGAACTAATTTCTCAATCAGTACACTTATTAGCAAAATAGTTCCAATGGTTATAAATTTTTCCATTAACGAAACAAGCGTATAGACATAATATTCTTCCGCTTCCTTGTCAATCATTTTTTCCTCAGCCATTTGGTCAACCAACCCCATTGCCATCTTCTCAATCATATCAACGCCTCCTTCTACTGTAAGTATAACAATACACAATTTCTTAACAAGGTCTATTGCAGAAAGTGTACTTATTTTGCAGAAAACGACAAAAAAAGTGATTTGTTCTCAGAAATCACTTTTCACTAGAGGAATCATAATGGAAAAATAAAACTCTCGTTCATCGTTTTGAATCACATAAGAGCCCCCGTACTTCCTTATTGTTTCAGCTATATTTTTTATTCCTATTCCATGTTCATCTGTATCCAGAATCTTTGTAGTCTGTATCTCTCCATTTTCATAAATAACAGCATTCTCATAAGTATTTTTCACCGATATAATCGCATTATTGTCCTCTATAACAATTTTCAATTTTATTATTTTATCCCCTCTGCACTTTTCACATGCTTCAATCGCATTGTTTAATAAATTGGACATAATAACCACAACATCCTCATCGCTAATATTCAAAGATGATAAATCATTAATTTTAAATACAAAAACAATACCTTTATCCCTTATTTCCTGATATTTAGTATTCAATACCGCATCCACAATCACATTATTTGTACAAATAAAATCCAATTCTTTACTAATTTGACCACTGATTTTATTTACAAAGCTTTCCAATGAATCATATTTCTTCTTTTTTATCAAAGAATCAATGCACATAATCTGATTTTTATATTCATGTGTCATTTTCTTTTGTTTATCAAAATTTTCAGAAATAGAACGATACATACCTATTTGGTTTTTAACCTGTATCCTATAAATACGTTCCTCCTGCAATTTATTTTCTCGTTTTAAAATATCATATATTAAATAAAATACAACTATGTTCATTCCCGCCAATCCACACGCTATAACAAAAAATAAATTCTCCTGGGCTTTATTTTTTATATCTTCAGACATTTTTATCATAGCTGTAATAACACATATTGTGAAAATAGGGAAAAAAATAAACCGAAGCCATTCTGTATCTGCCAGCATAGCCAAAGATTTTTTCTCCATATGATTTCTAATAATTAATACAGCAAAAAGTAACAATGCCTTTCCTAAAACAACGACCAATGAACCTGTATAACATGTGATTCCCATACTTCTTCCATGTTATGAAAAATATAAATATTCATAAGTAACGCGAAATAATCCATCACGAGCAAAAGACTCTCAAATAATGCTGATAAAATCATCGCCTTACCAAAACTCAGTTTAAGATAAAGCAACATAAAGAATGTTATGAGAATAATTGAAAATACCTGCTTTACAATAAAATAGTCTCGAAAAATCATTGCAATAAAATAGCAAAGCACTGTCAATCCGATAACTATACTATAATTTTTTCCAACAATTATTTTCCTCTCTTTTTATTCCAAATGCTTCAAAAAAAATTTTGCAGCATAATATTTCCAACATCATAATCAAAAGACTCTGAATGTAAACAAACATTTATACTTCACCTCTATAAGCGATAAACTTTTCTTCTACATATTTATATCTCGCTCTAGCTATATCTAATAGAATTCCATTATTCAGCAATACTCTGTATCTGCTTATATTTTTAATGAATTTCATATTAACCAGAAAGCTCTGATGTATCCGCAGAAAATCATTTCCGGCAAACTTATCATCTATTTCATTTAGCGTCCCTTGTAATGTATATTTTTGCAGACAATCCTCCATTACATGAAACTCCAATTTATGTAATTTACTCTCAATATACAATATGCGATTCAATGAAACTTTCCTTGTACCTTCGCAGAAATCAAATTCAGCCCAAGTAATCTTATAATCCATTTTTCATGAATTGCATCCATGCACTCATAAACACTGGCAACCAGATTTTTATTGTCCTTTAAAATATATCTTACTGCATCTACCTTATATCCTTCTATCGTATAGTTTACAAAGGCTGTAACAAAAACAATAAACATATCCTTGCTGTTTTCCCGGATCTTTTTTGCTGTCATAATTCCATCCAGTTCATCCATGTTGATATCCAGAAAAACAATCTTATATTTTACCATTTCAATTCCCAGTTCAACAAATTCTTTTCCTGAACTAAAAGTATCAATTTCAAGCATTATTCCTCTGTCAGTCATATAACGTATAAGTATTTCCTTTAGGTCATCTCTAAAAATCTTTTCATCATCGCATATAGCAATTCTAAACATAGCTTATTTTCCCTCGTTCAATTAGAATAATATAAAACCATTTTACAGTCATATATTACTATTTCTCACCCGAACAATCAAATAAAAGGCAGAAAATCGACCTATATTTGTAGAAAATGACCAAAATCAACATTTTGAACAGCTTAATCTTTCTTCTATTACCAAATTTGCATTAACATATGCCGGCATTACTACTGTCTCCGAACTTAAAGAATATAATTATATCTCTTTAGCAAATGTTCTTCCTCTTTCTTTCCTTATACGCCGGATATTCTTACCAATAAATATCTCATCTTGCTTTATTTTCTGTTCCATCCCTTTTCACCATGCCTATGAACCCATTTTGGTTCTTTTGCATTATTTTATGCAATATGCATGATGAAAGGGACTTGTTCTAGTCCATCTTGTTTCTTCCCTATAATATTTTAAAAAAGAGATTCGAAAAAGGGGCTGTCATGCTAAATCGTTAAAGCGACAGTCCCTTTAAATAACAAATGTTATAACAGTAAACACCTATTATCATTAACACTTTCTGTTTTGGTCTTTTGACATATTCCTGTGCCTATTAAATTACATCACTGTTGCAAGAATACCCCATAGAAAAAATGCATAATTTTCTTTGATAGTCTGTTATATCAAACATTTACTTTTTTCCAATATTTTCAATATAGACATTTTACTGCTGTGAAAGTTTATCTTCAAGCATTGATTTAGACACCGAAAACTCGAATGTATCCATATTACTATATGTTGTTATTTTCTCTGGATTATCATTCTCAACAATAAATTCAGGTCTAATATAGCTATCTTTATTCAAAGTGTACCGTCCAAAGACTGAACAGTTAATTCGATAACTGTCACCCAGAATACTGCCTTCATTTGTTTTCAGAAATAGAATAACAGTATCTCCAACATTTGAATGTTCCGCACCCATAAAAGTATGGTTAATTAGCAAATTTTCCATTTCTTCTTCTGTGTATTGTGACAAATCGGCATGTGCTTCAATTTGTTCCTTTTCATCGCTCAGCCGAGTATATCCTCCATCCTCATACACAGTGATGGTTTCCTGCACCTCGCCTTTATATGCTCTCTCCACATCAACGGTAAGCACAGAATAAGAACATCCATCAATATACACATATTCTATTTCTATAATATTTCCTTTTACAATGACATCTGATGAGTCACTATCAATAAATTCATCAATATTATAGTAAAGATTTTTTAACGCAGCTTCACTATTTACATCTGTAAAAATTTCATAACTAGAAATATCACTATAAAATAGGGAATTTTTATTTGAATATTCATTATTATTTTCTGCCAAAGTGGTTTCACTTTCAACAATTGCATCTTTAGTATTGCTTAAATCCTGAACACTTGCACCTTCTATCCTTCCACAACCAACCATTGACAATAATGCCATACACCCTAATATTCTAATACCAATTTTTTCATTTTACTTCCTCCTACTTATATAAATAATTTATTCCACCTAAATCATTAGTTTGTGCTCTCGAGGTACTACTTGAATTATAAGCAATATCTGCCCTCATCAAAACATTACTAAAGTCTGAATGTGCCAACCCCATAACATGCCCCATTTCATGAGCTATAACAGCCAATCTTTTATTTTCACTTAAATCCGAAAAATCCGCATCTAATTGTATTTTTCCCCAAGCCCAATTGCTACTGAATGGATCAACCTCTGTACTTCCATTATACATAGTTGTTAACCCCCACCATTCATTAACAGTACTTACTTGATACTACTAAAATTTTTTATCTCACCTCCGTATTTTTTGACAACTATAATTGACAACAATTCAAGGGTCAATTGGCTTTGTAAATGTGCGCTTTTTTTTGTAAAACCCAAAACCTTTATCCTCTAAAAAAGTATCGTGTTTAACATGTTGCAAATGAACAAATCATTATTTACTTGCGAGAATGTCATCCTATTGATATTAAATCAGTAACTGTATGTGACTGTTATTGTTGCCGTTACCGTTGATGCAGGATATAGTTTATTGGGATCATAGGTTTTGCCTAAATTTTCAATTTGAAGATACCAATCTCCTTTGGGATTTTCACACACAAAATCGGTTACATAATATGTCCTTGACTTTGTAGAAGGTGTCAACCTTGCTACTGTTCCTTCTGGACTCTCAATATAAAGGTCAAACGGATCTGTACCACTTGCTACATTTAAGTATACTTTCACCTGAGTGATTTTAGGATTGGTTCCTAAAACACTTCCTGAAGAAACTTTTGCTATTTGAGATACCCCACCATCTATCGCATTTAACTTTACAGTGGTCTTCGAAAATGAATTTGAAGCTGCTAATACCGGCATTGAAAACATTAAACATGCCATAAAACATACTGCAATTGATGTTAAAGCTCTCTTCTTAATAGTATTCATAAAAATCCTCCTTAAGTCAAAACATAAATATTATCAAACAGAATGCTCTCCCGCAAAATGGATACTTTTTATTATCATTCGTTCAAATGACTTTCTAATCAGTTGACTACCAGATTTTACTAATAAAGCATCAATGGATTTACTTGTAATTCTATCTAAAACTCCCGGCATGATAGGTTTTCCAGCCTCCCATTTAGGGTCTGCTACTTTTACGGCATCTGTGAATGCCTGCCAATACTGTCGCTCATACTCCTCTAATGTATACCCTGCTGCTAATCTGTCGTTTTTCTCAGTTTGCTGATACAACTTTTGATATATCTCTGATCTGTTTGTTGTATCGCCGTTATGCACCCCATTTTCCATAAAAAATTCTTTTTTAGTGCTTTCAAACATCTCATCCATAATGCTTTCTGAAATTGAAACAATTCTATTTTGCTAGCACAATTTTATCTGTAACGAGTAACCCCGCCAATCCTGTGCGTGGATTAATCCAGTCTCCATCTTTATCATATCGGCTCATTCGTTTCTTAATGCTGAGATTGTAGTATATCCACCGCCACCATCTCTGGACATCTCACTCATAACAGCTCGATATTGTTTACTATTTATATCTATTCCAGCCGCTTTAAGTCTTTCCTTTGTTTCGTTACTATTGATAGGCATTCCAGACATTTGCTGAAATCTATTGCTAAACTCTCTTACTATAAGCATAATTTTCTCTCCTTGATAAATTACTCTGAAATCCATTTTCTTCTTTAACAAACGATTATACTCTTGTCAAATTAAATATCACTTTCTTCTTTAAATATATCAAATAAATTGTATTGTTCAATTGTTCTTGCAGAAAGTGACTCCTAATTGCAGAAAATGACACTCCAAATATAAAATTCCCTTGAATCAAACCAAAGTTCAATTCAAGGAATATCTTCTTATCGTTTCTTTCCAACCATAACAGGCATAGATTTTGCTGTCATACTCTCATTCATTGCTTTTATAGTGTTATAGGTATCATCTCATATATTATAATGATTCAGCTATAATTTAATGGGGCTGTAAAATAAGTCCCTAATTAAGAAACGCCAACTCCGGCAAATGTCGGTTTTGTTGTTTCTTTGTATGAATTTTTCTATTTTTGAACAGGTCTGCATCTTTGGGTATAAAAAATGGTGAATTTAATAAAGCTCAGCTAATCACGCTTGAGTTTTATTCAGCTTTCGTCTGTCGTTGCTTTTTTGTACATGGGAAATTTCATGTGTTTTTCCATGCCGTGTTCTTCGCAATAAAGATAATTATTGTAAGAACCGTATCCGGCATCAGCAACCTGATATTTCGGATAATGACCATATGTGCGATTGAATTTTTCCATCAATGGTACAAAGCATTGGATCTATGTCAATACATTGGACACAAAAAGTATATACCGGATCAGAAATATCGATCAATTTTGCGATTTCTAATGGTAATTTCAGCTGACGCATAGTATAATTACCATTAGTATAGTCTGTTAGTAGCATAATTAATTATACCAAAAATCGCTCAGACCTCACGGCCTGGGCGATTTTTTTCTAGGGGAGTTTTTTTACAGCCCCATTGCTGTATCTTGACATAATTCCAACAGCTGCTAAGCCGCTTCGTACAGCGAATTTTGTAGCAAGTTCTCCTGCGAGGCTCCTGTTTTATGCAGTGTCCAGAGATTTTGCTATTTATCTCCTGTTGTTGACTTCCCTATCAAAACATGTTTCCCGCAAAACGCAAACGCATATTTATGAATCTTTTCCTCCGGAATTCCTCTTGCCTCCAACGTTGCAGCATACTTCTTATATTCAATCTGCTCCAGCCCGGCTTTCACTGTATCTTCCAGATCTTTCTCTGTTTCCGAATCCTGAACCTTGAACTCAATAATAAATGCATCATCGCACTTATCTCTTGGCTCCAACATCACATCGTATCTTCCGAATCCACTCTCCCGGTTCGAAGTCACAATATAACAATCCTCCAGTTCTACAATCAGCCCCAGAACAAATGGTACAGACGTCAGATTTACTACTATTTTCAATTTTTCTATCCTGCATCTCGTTTCAGAACTTTTTAGAACCAATCCAGAACCACGATACTATTATAGAACCAGAGTATATTTAGTCTTTCAATCTGCTTAACAGCATCTGATAATGCCGCTGTCCGATATGTCGTCCGGCACGTTGCAGACCATTCACGCATTCTCTGACTTCATCCGATGTCAGTTCGTGTTCCTCATAGGCTGCCATAAGAATCCCTATCGTCCCCATGATTCTAAGTCCCATCTGAGCTGATACATTTCTTCCCTTTGCTTCATCCATCAATAACAGATCTGCTTTTAATTCATCTGACAGGACAATCGCTTCACTCTCGCCCTGGTCAAGACCTGCCGCTCTTTTTAATATACTTGCTGATTCCGGATTATTGACAGGCTTCACTACGATAAATTTCTTCTGCCTGATCTCATCGGCTTCCAGCCGAAGCGGTGTTGTATCTGATACAACAATCATACCGCAGCCTCCTTCTTTTTGAGTTCTCTGAAAGTATTCAGTTCATCATCCAGATCATCCATCGTCATATCAAAATAGGAATATCCCAGCTTATCATACAGATCAATCAACTCGGATTTTCTGATTCCCAGAATTTCAGCCGCACGACCATGGGATATCGTCTGATTCAGTATATATGGATACAGCAACAGTGCATTTCGGGTAAGCTCTGTTTCCGGATTCATAGTTACCAGATATTTTGACATTCCTACCGGAACTTTAATAGTTACAGATTCTGTTGTTACCATAATATCACGTCCTTTCTGTTAGAAATCTATGTTCGTCTCTTTTCCTATATTATTATTATATCCATTATTTGGATTTTCTACAACTGATTTTTATCTGCTTTTATTCAAGTAATCTTCCTCGTCAAAATTGTGCGTATTGGAACTATTCTGGACGTGCTATGTTTTACAATGCACTACAAAAGAATGGGTTAATTTAGAACTGTACATATCCCATTTGTTGCATTGTCCTAAAGATTTGCTATTTTTATCTTGTTTTAATTATCAATTGCGTTAACAACCTCCTGTATATCATCAGCAGTGAGTTTTGTCAGCTTATCATATAAGTCATTTTCAAGCTCATCATCCATATCACCATTTTGAACATTAATAATATAACCTCTGACTTCAATTCCTACCTTTACAAATTCATAATCTCCACAATTGTATTTTCTATCTAACCCATATATGATCCCACAATAATAAAACATCTGCGCAAAATTATCACTTTCCCTGCTTATTCCTTTAATATTATCCTGTAAAAATTTCTTTGCCTCCTGCAATTGTAAATCAATAGCTTCTTTGTCCAAAGAATTATTCTGCAGATTTTTCTGCGTATTTTGATGCAAGATTATAGCCTTCTGTTTCAGACTTAAAAGTCTGATATTCTATGCTCTGTTGTACAGTACTAACTTTCATATTATTATCTTCTCTTGTATTTCCCAGGAAAAGAACTCCAGCCATAAAGTACATAATTATTATGATTATAAGAACAATTCCAAGAAAATACTTATTTATTTTCATTTTCCTCAACAATTTTTCCCTCCGCAATTTTTAATATCACATCACACACTTCCTTTAAATCTTCTTTATGATGAGTGGCTACAATAATCGTTGCACCTCTTGACTTCTCCTCTCTTATTATTTTATATATAAGCTGCACTGCATCTTCATCCAATGCATTTGTCGGTTCATCAAGCAATATAATTTTCTGATTTTCAAAAATTGCCTGTGCAATATTTAATCGCTGTTTCATTCCCAATGAAAATTTTTTTACTTTTTTATCAGAGTCGGGATCCAGACCCACCCTTCCAGAGAAAAGATTATATCTTTTTCATCAGCAATATTTTTTATCTTTGCAAGCATCTGAAGATTTCTCTTTGCGGAACATTCCGGCAGCAATTCCATATTTTCTATAACAATACCGGTCTCAGGTGGAAACTCAATTTTATCATGCAGCTTTTCCCCATCAATGAAAATACTTCCACTATCCAGATTTATCAAACCACTTATAGCTCTTAGCAGCATAGTCTTTCCTGAACCATTTTGCCCATATAAACCATAAACAAAACCACTTTTAAACGTATACGATACATTATCCAATACCGTATTTTCCTTTATCCTCTTTGTTACATTTTGTAATTGTATCATACTATATCATCTCCTCAGTAAATGTCTGTTTTCTTATATTTTATTATTGAAATAATATTTAAAACTACTAATAATATAATCACATATATAATTGAAGTTTCGTATCTCACATATATGTTTTTTTGATAAATTATCCCACTACGCGTTCCAAATAGCATATTGGGGAAAAGCATAACTCCAATCCGGCTTAAATCACGATTTATCAGTACGTTATTTCCAATTATCAGTGATACCACCAAAAAAATATTTACAAATATATTTGAAATACTGGCATCCATAAATAATTCAAGTAAAAATTGTAATTGTACCAATGCCCATACTCCAACAAAATATGTAACTATTACCTGTATTAATTTTATACTTGATAAATCATTCCATGTCCCATCACATATTAAAAAAATAATCGTCTGACCTATTACTATACAGGCTAATTTCGCTGCTGATAATATAGCATTTTTTAAGTATAACATCTCTCTGCTATAAGATCTGATCAGCCAAAGCTTACCATATCCGGTTGTAATTTCTCTTGCATTACCCGAAAAGTAAAAAAGTACAAATGGTAATGGTATATATGCATATAAAATTTGCACTAAATTACTTGTTGGGTTGTCAAAAATAAAAAGTGTACTGGCAAATGGTAATTGATATACCTCATAGCCACTCATTTGTATTACAACTCTTTGCATAATAATCATGCATATGATCAATATTATGTTTAACCACTTATTTTTCATTTCTTAAAATATCCCTTTTTGCAAACGTTACTATTCCTGCTATGTACAGAACTATTGCCATTACTATATTTTTTGCAAGAATACACAAACAGCTTACAAACGATTTATTTCCTTCCAAAAAATTATATGCTACAGCAACATCTAAACCCGGTATCCAAAACTTAACGAGCCAAAATCTTATCAACAAGAATTGCACAAAATTAACTACAAAAGCTCCTATAAGAGCAATAAGTTCATTTTGTAAACAATCTCTAAGTATTTTGTAAAAAAGACCTGTTGCGACAAAGAAAATCCAAATAACAACAAATTCCATAAGAGAATACAGTACAAATGGATATTTCTTAATTGTTGCACCATTAAAACTATATACCGTAAAAATATAATCAACTATCTGACGAACTGCCGAAAATATTGCCGCCATTACAATAATTATCCTGATCTGGCTATTATTATATTTTTCCCGCGTTTTATATCTAAGTAATATATATGTTTTTTCTTTGTCCAATGCATAGTATATTCCCAATAAGACAGGAATTGTATCTACAACCAATATTTCTTTAATTCCACAGAAATTACTGCCTGAATTGTGGATATTCAGGAAAATTACATCTTCCGTTATCCCCATCTGCCCTATTGAATTAAGCATAGGTACATTTGAAAAATAACAATCTATACTACACAATCCCACATATATTAAAGCGCATACTAAATATTTATACTTCAACAATTTTTTTCTCCCATATAATAGCTGTTATAATCACTAAAATGTAAAGTACTATACACCATATCGCCATTGGAACAATAACATTAAAATCATATTCCATAAACGGTTGAAAAATATGCATTGATGAATTTTTAAACAAAATTGGTATGAACCAGATTGCGAATGTCAACGCATATACCATCTTTCTTTCGTGTATAGATATTGCCAACGCAGCTCCCATCATTCCCAAAACACCGGCAAATATTGCGTTATAAGAATGTAGACTATATTCGTTGTCAATGGATGTGTATAGCTTATTTCAAAAAGAAATGTTTTTATCATGACAAAACTGTTATATTTCAATGGTTCTGAATCAAACCGTGTTTTAGTTCCCCCATTAAATACTATTTGTGAAAGTATAAGATTTAATCCCAGTCCTACAAATACAATTGCAAATGAGACAATAAAGGCTGATTTCATTTTTTGTAAAATATATTTATTTTTTCCCATTTTACATATCAATATATTCTTATATCCTGTAATATAATCAACAATACTCTCTTCTCCCACTATTACAAGCAAATATAATGGCAAAAACCACAGATAAATCATTTGAAATATGTGTCCTTGTGAATAGCATGATAAAAATGTGACATATAACGGATAGGGTTTCCCCATTTCTCCATTAATTTTAATAATATCCTGATAATAAATCTGTACAATATCCAAAATTGGAATTACGAGCATAAAAATTATCATTCCTATACTTTTTTTATCACTTATAATTCTGTTTAATTGCTGTCTCATATTTCCCTTTCCTTGTAATTTTTTACTACCGTATTGTTACCATAGACGTCTATGTTTATATAGTATCTCATATTTCTGAAAAATCGACTTAATTTGTTATGAAAATTTCTGAATTTTTCCTTGTCATGTACATCCAAGCTTCAGATTTCTTCAGAATTTTTCAGATTTTATTAAGCGCATATTGTGTTTTTATGTGCTATTATATTTTATATTATTATACTACTTGGGAGATATTTGCGTATGAATAAACTACTTATTATTGAAGATGATGTTACTATTAGAAATGCTCTTAGGATTTTGCTTGAAAATCAAGGTTACACTGTTGTTGAGGCAACTAATGGTGAAGAAGGATTAGAATTATTCGACAAAACTTTTGATCTGCTGATTATTGACATAATGATGCCAAATATTTCCGGCATCGATGTATGCCGCAAAATCAGGGAAAAATCATATGTTCCGATTCTCTTTTTGACAGCCAAATCTCTTGAAACCGATAAAATGGAAGCCTTTCCGCCGGAGGGGACGATTATCTTGTAAAACCATTCTCCTACGTGGAGCTGATAGCGCGTATTCAGGCTCTTATCAGAAGATGTCGCGTCTACGACAATGCAGATGCATCAGACACCACCGCTTCATCCACTATTGAACGATGTGGCTTAACCTTAGACACAAAATGCAACAATGTCAGTTACGATGGCAGACAGCTTGCTCTCACGGATAAAGAATATCAGATTCTTCTGCTGTTAATTTCTCATCCGACAAAGACATTTTCAACACAGAATATATTTGAAAGCGTCTGGAATGAACCGTATACACAGTTTTCCAATAACACCATTATGGTTCATATTAAAAATCTGCGCAATAAGCTTGAAGCCGGCTGTGGCTGTGCCACCTGATTAAAACAGTGTGGGGAAAGGGATATAAATTTGAAGAATAAATTTAACGGATATAAGGAATACATAAGCAGCTTATTGATTTCATTTTTAATAGCTTTGTTGATTTCAATTGCTGTATTTACAGCTATATACCTTTGCGGGGAAAAAATAATAAATGAATATGTAAGCTCCGACAGCTATATTTACAATACACAAGCTGCGTATATTACAGACTTTCAAAAATATGTGTCTGACAATAAGGTTTCGTCAAACGATTTTAAAAGCATTGATACATGGATTCAAAGAGAAAAGCCCGAATTTTTTCTCATATCCATTGATAATGAAACACATTACGTTTCAACAGAATTTTTATGTCTCAAAAAGCCCCAAAATCTATCATTATATAATCAGAAAATATCTGTTTACCTTAAAGCGTTAAACTTTAGTGACAGAACAGCTAAAATTTTTATATACAATAACTATCAGGAAAAATATCTCAAAGCTTTGCTTATTTGTGATGCTCTCTTCACTTTAATTACAGCAATAATGATTTTGTTTTTCATTTCCAGACATATTCTCATGCAAATACATGGCACTTTAAACGTTGTCGAGCAGTCTGAAACCGAATTGATCAATGAAAAAAATATGCTGATACGAAGCATGGCACACGATATCCGCACTCCTCTCGCAGGGCTGCAGTCATACGCTGAAATTATCAAAATGGAAAATAAAAAGGGTGCGATTCCCACTGAACACATAGATGTGATTTTCAATAAAATATGCGAAATAAAAGGCCTTACCGACCAGCTTTTTGACTATTCACTTGCCTGCAATGAAGAAGCTCTTGAGCTTGACGCTCCATGCAATATGGAAAGTGCAATAGGTGACTATCTCTCTGAGATGGCTTTTGTCCTACGTGAAAACAGCTTTTCACTTGATATAGAAAAGCTCATATGGAAGGATTTTAAAATCACTGTGAACTCAAACTTTCTCGGACGGATTTTTAACAATATTACAAACAATATATGCAAATATGCAGATAACAAAGCTCCTGTCTGCGTAAGCTCTATCTACCGGAATAAAGATGCAGGTATCGAGATAACAAACCATATCTCAGATAAAAGCTCTCTGTTTAATACCACCGGCATGGGTATCAGAAATATTACCCTTATGATGAAGCAGATGAATGGTCGGGCTATTGTTTCACATAATAATACCGAGTTTCGCATTACTCTTTGGTTTTCACGCGCATAAACAAATCATATTTTTGCAATATAAAAGGTCAAACCCGATAGTTAAAAATGACGGAGACTCGCAGGAGCGCATGCTGCAAAATACGCTCATACTACGCGGCCAAGAGGCTGTAAGAATTATGCTTAAAGGTTTTCTATGCTTGACGCAACCGGCTTTTACGCGCCGTCCATGGCGCGGTAACGCCTTGCCCCGACGTCGTGTCGGAGCATTGCTGTGTTTTGACATAATTCTAACAGACTCTAGGCCGCTTCGTACAGCAGATTTTGCAGCATGCGCTCCTGCGAGTCTCCTGTTTGTTGCATTATCCTTGACTAAATCCTCGACTAAACTCTTGACTATCCTCGACTAAAAAATATATTGTTTTAGTCCTTAGTCAAGAGATACCATTCTGAATTTATTGCAATACCACGCACATCAATAATTCCATTTTTCTTCATTTTTTGCAGAAGATTTGATAATTTTCTTGATTTTTGCTGATCAGTCAATACATCCGGTAAAACATCTTTAAGTACCGCCAATAGGTCTGATTTCTTGGCTGGTCCGAGTTTTAGTGTAGACAATATAAAATGCATACACACTTCCTCATCTAATCCTTTTTGTCTGACATAATTTGCCTTGTCTCCAACAACCTTTGCTACTTTATATGAAACAAAAATATTTGGATACCTTCCCTCGACTAAATTCCTTGACTTAAGTTGACTAAAATCTTCTTTAGAAATAGTCTTCTTTTTCTGTACCTGATCTAAAAGAAATACAGTTCTCAAATCCAAATCGTCGTTTGCATGCAACAATCTTGTATAATTAGGATCTAATACTTTTCCATACACCGTTACAACAACTCTGTTAGGAGTATCTAAATCAAATGTTGGCAATGGAAAGCATTTACCTTTCTGTATCTCATATATCATCGGAATTCCCATTGAATTTGTGTCTATCATATACATATTCACCATAGCATTACACAAAAATGCATTTCTATAATATGGAGGTTTATATCCCGGCTCCAATGCCTGTTCTACTGTCTCAGGAATAAATGCCCCTTCATTAATGAAAACAAGATGATCCTCATACTCTTCAAGATTTATTTTCCCACGCAATCTGTAATCAGAATGAGCTATACAATTGTTGATAATTTCCTTTACTAAATTAGGATTATATTGATCCACTTCTTCTGGAAACAATGTTGTCTGGTCTGCAATATATCTATATTTTTCATTTCTGATCTTGCCATATACTTTATCAACCGCCAGCAGTAAAGGCATATCAAAATGTTCATATGCTTTTACTGATTTATCAGCATTATATAATGTCCATGTAATTCTCGGAACAAAACCATCAAAGTAAAAGCTTGATTCTTTTTTACCAAGTAACATTAACGCTGTTCTTGTAATCTGTCCTTTAAATGTAAGTCCAGCTTTATTGAGTACTTCTATATCAGATAACCTCTCAATTATATCTGATGCGCCTGTTCTGTTTTCTTCTCGTCTTATGAACATCTTCCTAGCATATGCAATTGCCTCAGAATCCAAATCATCAATAGTTGCTTCTGGCACTATTTCCTTAGACCAGTCCCTTCCAACCTGACTTCGTATCAAATCAATCTTATTCATAGGTAGTGGAACTAAAGACTCATCTTCTCTTGCATAAGATGCTCCATGCCATGTAGTAACTATACCTGGAATTGCCGGTGGAATCTGAAATGCAATAACTCTCTTCCCTTCCATTTCAATGCAATATATATCATAAAAAGTGAGTTTTTCATTCGTTCCGTTGGTTATTTCTTTTTTCAGGGATTGAAGATTTCCATCTTTTCTATAATTAGTCCCCTTAATCTGTTTATCATTTGTTATTCCAAAAATCAACCAAGCTTCGTTAAGACCCCTTATATTTGCCTCATTCCCCAAAGCAGAAAAATATCTTCCAATATCATTAAATGAATAATTGCTCGTTGCCTCCTTAAACTCTACAACTTCACTTTCAAACTCTTCAATCATTTTATATATTTTCTTTTTCAATTCACTTTCTGTATATATCAATACCCATACCTCCTATTTTAACCCTAAGTTTAATTTAATCATCCAATCCGTCATATAAAGATTTAACTTTTAACACATAATCATTATTATTTTCTGCTATTACGGGCTCAATTTCTTTTAATTCAATATATCTACTTTTCTCTTCATCAAACCAGACTATATAGCTTCTATCTGTATCATGAGTAATATCATTTCCATAAAGCTCATAAGCCTTACTAGATGGACTACGATATACCCTAAACACCCAAAACATCCTGTAATCATTTTCTTTTAAAGAAGATTCCAGTATATGCGAATTGATTTGCAGACATTCCTGTTGATTATTCTCTCCTTTACTAACATCTGAATATTTGCATACCACTTCATTATTATCATTTATATACTCATATCCATCACCATATGTTATACCCGTTAATATTCTGGCAATTCTGCTTGGTAAATAAAATGTTTTTTCTATATTTTCAATATGTTCAGATAAACATGTAGCAACCAACTTATAAACTTGTATTACATTTTTTTCATTCCCTATATTGATACTCTCATTTGCTTCTTTAACAGATTGAACTGCACAAACTTCCTGCGGTGTATAAAAGCCACAAGTTTCAACATATGAATGAAATTCTGCCACATTCAATAACTCTGAACGTTCTTCTGAATATACATTCACTTCTGCAATCAATTTTTCAAAATCATTATTTTTTACAATCCCTGAAGAAATCCATATAGCCTCTTCTATGCCCAATACCTCATTAACAATATTCGTATATGCATACAATATTCTGGCATCTGTTTTTTCACCCAACCATACTGTAAAATCAGGAGTATCTTTCTTTTTCATCCATTTTTCAATATTCTCAGCAGAAAACTCTTTATACGGAGTTTTAACCATTTGATCTGTATGAATCCATTTATCCTCTATCTTAGTATATCTACTATTAACATAATCTTGATATGTGTTGGTAAAGTCATCAATTTCATAATAATCACTTATATACCTGACACCTTGTCCATAATAGTTATACTGCAGTTGACTTGCAAATACAGCTTCCATACGATGCTTCACACACCAAACATATTTTTCGGCTACAGTCATTACTTTAGACTTTGCACCATGAGTAGATCGCATATAAGTATTCCGTATACATATATCAATACCTAAATTATTTTTATCTTCACATTCCCAAAATATCTTTTCATCCCAACCTTGGTTTAGTAAATATTGAAATGCAATAGAGATAATCAATCCTTCCGGTTCAAGCATATCTACATCGTATTTCTTCTTATATTTTTCAATAAATTCTTCTGCTTCTCTTAGATACTCTCTAGTTTTATAGTTAATACAAAAGAATCTATCCAAATGATCACATAATACATATCGAGCTAAATCATAATATATTGGACCATATCCAGAAAGTCTTTTTGAATCAAAAGAGTCTTTATAAGCAGGCATAAATGAACTTTTTCTGATATATTTCTCTGATATTCTCTTTTCACATTCTGCGTCACATAGTCCTTTTGATATTGCAATCTTAACAATGCCTTTGCAATAATACCTAATTGCAGAATTTTCATACTTAAAAAGACCTTCTTCTGAATAAACATTCTCAACTATCCAAGATGATAATTTTTCAAGATATTCTTTCTGAACAAACTTCCCAAGCGCAATTCCATATGCTATTGCAAATATATCTTCTACAATCTGTTCATCATTGATATCTGCACAATATAACAATAAGTCCAAATACTCATATGGATTGTTGATTCCCCACTCTGTTAACTTAAGTCTGCAATCACGCCTAACATCATTATCTACCGACGACAACCTCCATACCAAAATTAATGGCTTGCCCATATAATTGTCTTTATCTGATAGTGCAATCATCGACAAATCCAGCTCTGAAAATGTTCGCCAACTAGCATTATAATTATTTCGTAAGTATGTTGGAATTGACCACCATATATCTCTTTGAGCTGGTTTATCAAAGCCTCTTAAAAATTCATCAAGCAGCTTTCCTCCCAAAGGATGGTTATTAATTTCACTTACAGGAATAATAACTCTATTAACTATTTCTCTAAACTCAGCCTCTGAATAATGCATTAATTTTTTACATAATCACGATATTTAGACGCAATTTCAACAGATGTATTCGCTAATGTATAGCATATCAAATCAAATAAAACAGATTCTTCTAATTTAATATTTGAATATTCTGAAATTAGTTTTCCATCTTCCTCTATAACTATAAGTGAAAGCATCTGATAAATACCATTAGTATACTCAATTTGAATATTTTTTCCGTTCCTAATGGCATCATATAATTTTCTTCCTATCAGGTAATCGAATGCGGGCTGCATTCCCCATGAATATACAATCACTGGCTCGCTAAACTCATCTTCACAAATCTGATGCGAATATATGAACCCCTCTTTTTCAATAAAAAATAATAAATCCTCTAAATGACTTTTTATAGGTTCCCTACTCTCATTAAAGATATCCTCAAATGTCAATTCATTCTTATTAGTTAACAATGTAGCTATATTAACCAATATTGTTTTTATCATACTTTGTTGGTTTGTTTCTTTTTCTTGTTTTCTGTATGACTCTTCAACAGAATTAATTTTCTTCTGAAACAACTTAGTAATTACAAGCGAATTTTTATCTAAATTTCCTACACTACTATTGCCATATAAATCACAAAATAATTTGAGTGCCATAGGTGTACTCAATTTTTCTTTTATCCAATAATTACCACATAAATCAATCTTATAAAATGCTATATAATCATCAAATAATTCATTTACAGACACATCTCCACTACTTGGTAATGTATAAAAACATTCTCGGTAATCCAAATCATAATATCTAGGAAATACATATGGTCTTAGATAAAAAACAAATTTTACATTTGGAAAAATACCTTCATAGACTTGCGTTTCCTCTATTCGTTCCTTCCAAAAGCTCCATGAAGAAGCTTCATCTATTCCGTCTACACATATTAAGCATTTAGGTTGAACTACAATATCACAACTTTCATTCAAATATCTATTTCTCAACAAGGCTGCATTCTCTAAAGCTTGAAACAACTCTAATTCACTCCATGTCGTTGATAGCCCTATAGTTCTTGTCAAAATGGATAACCAACTATCACCTTTCCTATAATCCTTTGCTTGCACTAATACTGGAAGAAATGATTTATCCTGGAGCATAAGATCAATTTCACTAACAATTCCTGCCGTCTTTCCAGTTCCCTGATTACCGAGAAAAATAATCTTATTATGACTATCAGAAATCATACAACGCTTAAACTGCTCAAAATCATCTTCAATATTATCCAAAATACTTTCTACTTCATGAAAATGATTATAATAGCTAAAATGCAACGAACTATCTTTTAACTCCGAAGAATCACAATTAAGTTCAAATTTTTTTTCAAAATTGTCCCTTTCTATGTCAGAACCACTAGCAACTAATGAACCTATTTCTCTAATAATACATAACCACTCTCCGAGAACGGAAATATCTGATTTTACCTTTTCAAAAAGTGCCTTTTCGTTTTCTGGAAATTGCAATCTCAATATATCTTCATATGCTCTTTTCAGCTTCTGAACTATAGCATATATATTTTGAGTCATATCATATTTTTTCTTTGTAGCTTCAAAACTACCGGTAAAAGATGAAAGTTTGTCATGAATATAACCTGTCGAATACAAATCAGGTATGTACTTTGTTTTTGCCCAACTATTTATTGCCCTTTGATATGATATCAAATCTCTGTTTCAAACACATCTGAGCATTCAAACCAATACCTATAACATCCCTGTGTTTCTGGCAGACATAATTTTTCTTGTATACTTGTCTCATCCCATAATTCAATTACGACATCCGGATATTCTTTATTAATGTTCTCACATAGATTTATCCACTTTGATTCTTCTGTATCCCTAGCGACTTGATTATTTTTCACCATTTTCTTTGATGTAAAATCTCTAGGGATACAAACAATATATCTTTTTAATTCAGGACGAACTTTAATTGCCGTATAAAATGAATTTTCAATTTGTTTAAATTGGGATGCTTCCATTTTCTGCGGAAACCACTTTGATTGAACACCAATAATATCACCTGATTTTAAAAGTCCATATGCTTCTACACCACCATCTCCACCACTTCCATTTACAAACGCAAAGTGAGAAATATTATCTTTATATTCCTTTTTCAACCAACATTTAAACAGAATATTGCACATTACTTCAAATGCATGATTAGGGGATTCTCCATGATTATTAAATTTTGTCCAATCCATATTTCATCCTCCTACCCTTTATTTTGATTATAATATTCTGCCATAAATTGCATCCCATTTCCTTCATTATTCTGAATATACTGTAATAGTTTCTTATCAAACCTGTCATTCATATATTCAACAATTATTGGACATACCCAATATTGACTTCCCTCCTGGGGCTTCATTTCCATTTCTAAAGCATCAAGATAATCTGATGAATGAAATTTAATACTATCTATAACTGACAACAAACTTAAAAATATATCCGTAATATTTTGAAGTGTCTCTATAAGTTCTTTATGTTTATCTTCCTTTTTGTTCTGATATACATAATTATCCATTACAAATCTAATGCCATTCGCATGGACATAATTATTTAACTTTCTGTCCTCTCTCAACCACTTATCTACAAGAAAATTTTCAAAAATATATTTGACTTTTTCATTATTACTTACCAAATATGATTTGTATTTTGATGTATCAAAAATTTTTTTCTATCTTCTTTGTTTTCTGAGCTTTCCAATACATTATAAATCCATTTTTCCATAGCTAGTTCTGCGTCTGTTTTTCTTTCACCTGAAACCAATATAGACACATCTAACTCTATCATTTTCATCATAGATTCCGAGTTTATGGTGAATTTTTCTGCTTCTTCATCCGTTAAACCATGTTTGTTCTGTATAACATTCAATACAAATAAATACTGCATTAAATCATCCCTACACTTCCGTAATAAATTATACGCATCCGAGTAGGCATCTCTATAACAACAAAAATCAATAGTCTCTAGGGTTTTACATATTGACATCATTGTCTCTCCTGATAACATATATGGTCCTTTTTTTCCATAAGATACATATACAGACGAAAATGTTGAATCTGCTAAACAAAAGAATATATACCATATATTTTCAATATCTTGAGAATTAAACTTATAATTAGTGTCTTCTATATCATCCATATGTTCTCCTTTAATCAAGCTACTCTGTTAACCCCAGTTTTTTCTCTATTAGATTCACTTTTTGAATATTAGTATATCTCTTAGATTTAATTCTATCTGTACGTTTATTGACAAGTTCATCTATCCAATCGTGCATAATATACATATATTCCTGTATCATACCCTCATTTAGTTCTAAATTCAGCATCTCTTCCAAAACAAACAATCTTTCCGCAAAAAAAATTAAATCAATATAATATACCATATCTTTTCCTGATATCAATCTATTTTTCTTTTTACCAAGTAAATGAGAAAAATCATTTCTAGTATCTGAAATAGTTTTATAAAATTCCTTTTTAGTAGTTCCTAATTCTTCAAGTATCTGACAGTTATATTTTCGATGATAATAAAAAAATAATCTAAACACACGTTCAACATTTTCATAATATGTCGTATCACTACTTTTTAGAATTTTGTAGTCTTTTCATATCAAGTAACTCTTTATAATAAATAGAATGCATAAATATACCGTCTATCGTGTGTGTAATCAATTCAATTCTATGATTGGTAACAACATGTTCATAATATTCTGATACAATATATGAAATTGAGGCAATTGATTGTTTATGTATATTGTCAATATTCATCAAACTTTTAGAATTGATATTTTCCACTGTAATGTCACAAAAAGCTGCTTCCTGTTCAATAAAGTGATTTGCTGTTGTATATCGTATTACCCACTTACTAGTATCTATCTCTTTTTCATTATAACTTAAACTGAGTCTAATTGGATATGCTCCTAGCATCAAAAAAGTAAATCATACAATTTTAAAAACACTTTCAACAATCCATTTTCCTTTTTTCTCCCTATCAACTCAATCATCAAACATTCTTCTTTTTTATATACTCTTATAGTCGTGTTATTGTATTCAAAAGAAAATGGTTGTATAGATTGTATAATAAATGCGTTATGACTCAACTTTGCTTTTATAACATTCATACTTTTTTACCTATTTTGCTATAACTCCTTAACAATCCTCATAAACTCTTCATATGAATAAGCACCATTATATCCAGGATTCTTTGTTTCAAACACCATATAATACTTGTACATTCTTCCAGCCATTTCAGCCCATTTTGCCCCAGTTTCTGCTTTTCTTTGGACTCTAAATTTTCAAGTTGGTCTCCTTTTGTTTCTATCAGAAGCAGTTTGCCACTTTCTGTTTTACCATTAATCTGGATATGCGTTTA